>Ga0247610_10002990_pt1 | contig 18960 bp, 12 predicted proteins | sample 174DNAGHGhighgp2_FD_193483 | JGI IMG/M metagenome (GOLD analysis project Ga0247610, IMG submission 193483) | Sheep rumen microbial communities from Palmerston North, Manawatu-Wanganui, New Zealand - 1742 DNA GHGhigh gp2 | ecosystem: Host-associated > Mammals > Digestive system > Stomach > Rumen...
GCAAGCACTCCCGTTCGACTTGCATGTATTAGGCATGCCGCCAGCGTTCATCCTGAGCCAGGATCAAACTCTTCATATAATTTGTTTGTCAGAACTCTTGGTTCTGTTTTTTCCTTTTGCTCAATTTTTTTAAGAATTGATTATCTTTTTTAATTCGATAATTCGCTTGGTTTGTATCATTATTCAGTTTTCAAAGACCTAACACTAACTAAGTTGTTAACTCAGTCGTGCTTTATTATTCTACCACCAAATACTCATTAAGTCAACAACTATTTTTTATTTTTTTGTTTACTTTTTATTAGGTATTTACTGGTTTTTTAGGCTTTTTTAACAGCCTCCTATATATTACTACTCTAAACCCTTTGTGTCAAGCAAAAAGTTCAATTTTTTTCTTCTTTTTTTGGCGCAAAAAAAGCACATCGAATAGATGTGCTTAAAATGTCGATTATTCCTGTGATTTTAATATTCTTAAAACCTCAATATAGGCCATAGTGAAGGCTCCTACACCCTTTGCATCGTTAGCTACAACTGGCTCTGAAATATAATATTCATATGAACCATCACGTCTTCTATCCTTATCTGGTCCTAGACCAGCTACAAGACATATTCCTTCAAGGTCTAAGCTTCCATTATTTTCCTTAAGCATATTAGTGCAAATACCATCAAATATATCTAAACCAATCTTTTGATATCTTTCTGGTAAAATACCCATTCTTACTCCCTTAAGAATAGAATAAGCTATCATAGCACTTCCTGAAGTCTCAACATAATTACCCTTTTCTCCTGCTTTATCAACTACCTGATAGAACATTTTTGTCTTAGGGTCTTGATATGTAAGTAGAGAATCAATAATTTCCTTTAATAATGTAGTTATTGTTCTATACTCATCATACATTTGTTGATTAATGATTTCAGCACAGTCAGCTAGGGCTACAGTAAACCATCCAATAGCACGAAGCCAGAAATTCTTTGATAATCCTGTCTTAGGATCAGCCCAGAAAATCTTCTTAGATGCATCATATCCATGATAATATAACTTCTTTTTTTCATCAAACATATATTTTCTTACATTTTTAATTTGTCCGATGATGTCATTATAGTTTTCCATCTTATTAAATCTTGTTTCATATGTTAAATAGAATGGCTGTGCCATATAAATTCCATCAAGCCATACTTGATTAGGATATATTTCCTTATGCCAGAAATTTCCTTCTTTAGTTCTTGGTTGCTCCTTAATTTGAGCATAAATATTTTCAATAGCCTTACGATATTTTTCTTCACCTGAAATATCATATAGTGAAAATAATGTTCTACCCTCTGCTATATCATCAGTAGAATGCTTTTCCTTCTCATAAGTATTGATAGTTCCATCCTCATTAACGAAATAATCAATATATGATTTGACAAAATTATAAATTTTCTTATCCCCTGTTAGCTTATAAAGTTCAATAAGTGAGTTAGTCATGCATCCATCAATATAATTCCACTTACATGGCTTACCAGCTCTAATTACCTCAATATTCCAGTAAGGCTTACCTGGAGCTGACTTATCAATAAGCTCATTTACATATCTATTAATTATTTCATAGTTCATACTTTAATACCATCCTATTTTTTACCTATACTATAATTTTACTAAAAATCACCTTTATTTTCAACAACTATGCTCGAAGCTTTAAAATATCTGCAAAGCTTATTTCACCTTCTCTTACAAGTTTGCAGTTATCACCTTGTAAAAGAACAACAGTTGATGCGATAGATGAAGATGCCTCTGTTGGTGCATATATTTTATCTACAAGTGATGAATACTTATTTACTATCTCATCATATTCATTTATTGGAGATGCTCCACTATCATTTACAGAAGTTGTAGCCATAGGGCCATTTTCCTCTAAAATAGATATTGCAAGCTTACTATTAGGTATTCTTACACCGACCATATCTAATCCCATAGATTCCTTAATATTCTTTTTTGCAGGAACAATAATAGTTAAAGCTCCTGGGAGATATTTATTAATAAGCCTCCTTGCAAAATCATTTAAATAGCAAATATCCTCTATTTGTTTAATATTTGCACATAAAACTGCGAGTGGCTTATTATGGGGTCTATGCTTAATCTCATATATTTTTTCTATATTATCCTTATCAAAAACAGATGCTCCTATTCCATAGACAGTATCTGTTGGAAATATTAATAGCTTATTCATTCTTAAAACCCTTGACTATAATAGTCATCCTATCCTTTCCCTCTAAATCCTTTAAAGAAATAATATTAGCATCTGGGAAATATAATTTAGCAAGCTCTCTCATAGCTTCCTTTTTATCATATCCATGCTCAAAGGCTAAAATTGCATTATCATTTAAAATAAGAGATGCATCCTTCATTATTATACGATAAAACTTTAATCCATCATTTCCACCATATAGTGCGATATTAGGCTCATTATCCTTTACAATTTTTTGAACCTCCTCATTCTCTGGAATATATGGAGGATTTGAGACAATAAGGTCGAATCTTTGATCCATTACAGGCTTTACCATATCACCCTCAAGAATTTTAACATCTGCACCAAGAGCCATGGCATTTTCCTTTGCAACCTTTAAAGCCTCAGGTGATATATCTGTAATAGTCACATCCATATTAGGTTGTTCAAGTTTTAATGTTATACCAATGCATCCACTACCTGTGGCAATATCACAGGCTTTAATAGGCGCTCCCTTGAAGTATTTATCATATTGCATAAGGACATTTTCTACAAGCTCCTCTGTTTCAAATCTTGGAATAAGAACATTTTCATTAACCTTAAATTCATACCCATAAAATGGTGCATGACCAATTATATAATAAATAGGTCTATTATTTATCACATGCTCATCTAATAATTTTAAATACTTATCCTTTATATCTTCACTAACATTATTATCTAGAGACGCAAAAAGCTCTGGAGATGTTTTATTTGAGGCATGTTCAAGTAAAAATAAAGCTCCGCTTTCCTCTCTATTATTTTTTATCATATATTCATTTCCGTATTTTAATAATTCTCTATAACGCATTTTTATTCACCATCCATATTATAGCATATTTTTATGCAACAAAAAGCCCATGATTTTTTTCATGGGCTTAGTTTAATAATTATTCAGCGTCCTTTGACTCTTCTGCATCCTGTGCTGGTGCAGCTTCCTCTGGAGCCTCTTCAGCAGGTGCAGCCTCCTCAGCTACAGGTGCTTCCTCAGCTGTAGCTTCCTCTGCAGGTGTTTCTTCTGCAGGAGCTTCAGCCTTTGCCTTCTTCTTCTTAGAAACAGACTTAGACTCTTCAGCCTCAGCTGGTGTCTCATCAATTTCCTCAATTAATCCAGCAGCCTTTAGTTCTTCAGCTACCTCTTGAGCAAAGTTCTTATCCTTATATCCCTTTTGTTGAGGAATATCGAATCCCTTCATTAACTCATCAATTAATTGTAGAGCTAATTCTACAGATGTAGGTCCCTTTAACTTTAATGTAAATGGAACGAAGATATACTTTTGCTTAGCAGATAGGTCGATTTGATGATATTTGTTAACATCATATGAATCTGGATCTAGGGCTAAGTGTAATCTTAATGTTGTACCAATAATAGACATCTTAGCTACAAGCTCTCCAGCATATCTATATGAATCAACTGTATTACTGAACTTTTGCTTAATCTTCTTATAAGACTCAAGTCTATTACGAACCTTATTATATCTCTCGCGCTTCTTAGGTTCTAGAGTCATAAGCTTTAATCTGAATTCCTTTGGCTCTTCTCCACCAACAAGCTTGATTTGCTTCATTCCCTTACGAGAATCATCAGCATCATCCTCACGAGCCTCAACTTGTGCAATCTCTGACTCATCCTCAGCAGCTTGCTCTAGCTTTAACTCATTTTGAGTATCTCTATCGTTAGTGATGTCATTTTCATCAAGGATAACTCCTTGTAATCCTGTTGCTCTTTGAACCTCAGCTAAGTCAGCTGCCTTTTGAGCCTCGATGGCTGCAGCTATATCAGCAAATGATGATCCAAATCCAGCTTGAGCGGCCTTAGAAGCCTCCCACTCCTTAACAACTGAATCTCCGAACTTACGTCTATCACCATAAACATACTTTTCACGGTGATTATAAAGCTTTTGACGACGCTCCTCGAAAATTGTAAGAACATATTGAGTACCAATATACATTCCATATGCAATAGTTGTGAAGAAGTATACAACAACTAATAATGCCTCAAGTTGATCAATTACTGAACCATCTAATAGATAATGCCATGTATTATAACGAATTATCCATCCATAATGGTAGTATGTATATGCAACAAGCTCAACTAAGAAGATAGCTAATGGTAATAATGCTGCAGCTACTGGCTTCTTTTGCTTAGCTAGACGCCATCCAAAGAATCCATATACGAATATTTGAATAACTACTAATACTACAGTTAATGTTCCAAATAATGATCCAAATACATTGAACTTAGCACCTGAAATTATTAATAGAACAGGTATATATAGTACAGCAAGTGTTGCACCAAAGATTAAATCTGTAAGCTTCCAAGCATCAGACTCCTTTGAATTAGAGTGAAGCTCTGAATGCTCAAATGCAGTTGGCATTGATAGGACTGTTAATGCTAATAGTAATACTCCTGGAAGAATTCCTAAAGTAACAGCAACTGTTCCCTTTAATCCTCCTGCATCCTTAACAAAATCAAATCCATTCTCTGCACTAAATATTCCGAATAGGGCATACATTGTTGTAAAGAATGCATAAATAGGGAATGCCTTGCTCTTCTTACGTCTAACATTTACAGCAAATATTACCGCAATAACGAAGAATATTACAGCAAAGATTGTATAAACTAGAATTCTAGTTGCTAAATCCTGATCCCATTCAAACTCAACGTAACCATAATATGCCTTTCCTAAAAAGTTACTGATACTATCAGCACCACCAAATGCGAATCCTAATACGATTCCAAGAACCACTAGGCCTAATAGCGAAAATAATAAGATTTTTCTTATTTTTTTCATTTGAATTACCTCCCAATTATAATAGCTCAGATTAAATTGTCTCTCTCTTAAAACCTAAAACTATTAGTTTTTTTAAAGCGTAATAAATATAATTCTCTTTTTTCCTTTTTATTTTCTTCAATATTTAATTAACTATATTTCATAAGCACTTTACTATATAATACTTTACTTTTGCAAAAATATCAATATTTAACGAATAATTTTGTTTAAAATCATTACTGATTGTCATTATTTGTTTCTGCTGCAAGCTTGCGTTTTTGCACCTCATTGATGATTTCTGGAATAATTAAATCAAGTTTTCCTTCCATTACAGCATCAAGACGTTGAAGTGTTAAACCTATTCTATGATCAGTTACTCTATTTTGTGGATAGTTGTAAGTTCTAATCTTTTCTGCTCTATCTCCAGAACCGATTGCACCACGGCGTGCATTACCATCTTTAGCATCCTGCTCTTCCTTTTGAATAGCATAAAGTTTAGATACTAAAAGTTTCATAGCTAATGCCTTATTCTCATGCTGTGAACGATATACCTGAGATGCAAATGATATACCAGTTGGAATATGAGTTACACGTACTGCAGAATATGTAGTATTAACTCCTTGTCCTCCAGGACCTGAAGAGCAGAATGTATCTATTCTTAAATCCTTCTCGTCAATCTTTATATCAATTTCTTCAGCCTCTGGCATTACATATACAGTAGCTGTAGATGTTTGAATTCTTCCATTTGCCTCAGTTGTAGGGATACGCTGTACTCTATGAGTACCTGATTCATATTTAAGATTAGAATAAACAGCCTCTCCTGCCACCTTGAATGAAATATTAGAATATCCTCCTGCAGCACCTGGCTGAGCATCCATAACCTCAATCTTCCATCCCTTAGATTCTGCATATTTAGAATACATTCTAAATAAATCTCCTGCAAATATATTAGCCTCATCACCACCAGCAGCACCCTTAATTTCAACGATAACATTCTTTTCATCATTAGGGTCCTTTGGTAATAATAAAATCTTAATCTCATCCTCAATAGCCTTTTGGCGAGCTAAATTCTCCTCTAGCTCCATAGCTGCCATTTCAGCTATTTCAGGATCAGATTCCTTTTTCATTTCCTTTAAATCATCCACTGAAGCTACAAGCTTCTTATATTCTCTATAAAGTTCTACAATCTTTTCAAGGTTCTTTTGCTCCTTAGAAAGCTCAGTTAGCTTCTTAATATCAGAAACTATAGCTTGGTCCTGTAGCTCCTTATTTATTTGTTCATATCTTTTCTCAATAGCATCTAATCTATCAAACATATTAATTACTCCTCTTTAAAACTATCTGACGGAACGTCATTTGTTGCTTCAAATTTATAATATTTACCAATAAAATTGAAGTAAATTTTAACACCACTTTGACCAGCACGGTTCTTTGCAATCTCAAGCTCAGTTATAGGATCATTTCTTCCTTCCTCTGATTTTGAATAATAACCTCTTCTATAAAGGAACATAATGATATCCGCATCCTGCTCAATCGCTCCTGATTCACGAAGATCTGACATCATTGGTCTCTTATCATCTCTTTCCTCAGCCTTACGTGAAAGCTGAGATAGAGCTAATACTGGTATTCCAAGCTCACGTGCCATAAGTTTTAGCTGACGTGAAATATCAGAAACCTCCTCAGTACGTGATTTTCCCTTTGAATTATGTGAAGAGTTTATTAGCTGTAAGTAGTCAATTACAACAAAATCAAGTCCACCATCAGAAGCCTTAAGCTTACGACATTTTGTACGAATATCCTCAACAGTTGTATTACCTGAATCATCAAATTCGACATCAATTTGTGAAAGGCGAGCTGAAGCCGCATTAAAAGCCTTACTCTGAACGGAAGTAAACTTACCACTTTTTAAAGTTTTTGAATCGATATTAGCCTCTGATGCAATCATACGCTCAGCAAGCTGATCATAGCTCATTTCTAGGTTAAAAACCGCAACACGAGCATGCCCACCATTATTAAGACGGGCAATATTTGCAGCAATATTCATCGCAAGAGCAGATTTTCCCATTCCTGGACGTGCTGCAAGTATAATTAGCTGTGATGCCTGAAAACCTAATGTTTTTTCATTAAGATTTTGATATCCAGTATCAAGTCCTACAATATCTTTATCATTTTGAGCATTAAAATCAACATTTTCTCTAACCTTATCTAAAGCCTCCTGCATTTTAACAAAGGCAGTTGTTTTCTTATTTTTTGACAAATCAAAAATAACCTGCTCTGCTTCAGTTAAGTAATCATTTGCCTCAACCTTAGGATCCATACCAACGCTTAAAAGATTATTAAGCCTTTCAATAGTATGTCTCTTTAACGAAGTTGATTTTACAAGCTCAATATATGAATCTACATATGATGTTGTATAGCTGTGTGAGGAAACCTCTGTTAAATAGGCTGCTCCTCCAGCCGCATCTAGCTTACCATTATTTGTAAGATTTGTTAAGACTGTAGTTAAATCTATAGCCTTACCTTCATTTTGTAGGTCAAGCATTGCTTTAAATATTAATTTATTTTTAGGATCATAGAAATCCTCTTCATCTAGCTCATCTGCTACAGCTAGCATTTGTGCACCATCGATTAGTATGCAACCTAAAAGAGAGATTTCTGCTTCTATATTTTTAGGTACAGTTGGATTAATCATGATACACCTTCTACTTCTCTAATACTTTAATCTCAATACTTGCATTAACATCCTTATGAAGCTTTACTGTAGCTGTATAATTACCTACAGTTGTAATTTCTAGAGGTAGCTCAACCTTCTTCTTATCAAGCTTAATTCCAGTTTGAGCCTCAAATTCATCACAAATTTGCTTTGTAGTAATATGTCCAAATGACTTTCCATCACTACCAAGCTTAATATAAAGGTTAATAGGCTTGCTTTCAATTTCAGACTTAAGCTTTTCCATAAGCTGCTTATGCTCAATTTGAGCTTGCTCCTCCTTAGCCTTCATTTCCTCAAGAGCCTTCATATTTTCATCATTAGCAACTAATGCTAAATTATTTGATAATAGATAATTACCATATCCATTAGCTACATCAATAATTTGACCCTTAGCTCCTCTACCCTTAACATCCTCAAGTAAGATAACTTTCATATTTTCTCCTCCTGTTGTATCATATTCACGCTTCAAGATATCAACAATTCTATTATAAATAGAATCTACTGTTGTACCCTCCATTTGGTAAGCAGCGGCATTTAAATGTCCTCCACCACCAAGCTCCTCCATAATAATTTGAACATTTATTTGGTCTAATGAACGAGCACTAACTCCAATAAATCCAGCCTTTTCAACACATCCAATAGTAAATGCAGCCTCAACATTATCAATTTGAAGCAATCTATCAGATATCTTAGCAAGAATTGGTCTTTCCTTTAATACCTGCTCATCTGGTATACGAACAATAGCAAATCTACCTAATAAAATCTCTGCACGAGCAATAGCATTTGCAAGGAAAACCTCATCATCAAATGAATCACGAAGAAGATTACGAACTAAAGACATATCTCCATCATAATCCTTTAATACAGATGCAGCCTCAAATGTACGTGAACCTGTACGATATGTAAAATTATTTGTATCAACAACGACTCCAGCTAAAGCCATAGTAGCAAGGGCTGGTGAAATCTTTAAATCATCACCAAAGAACATGAATAGCTCTGAAATAAGCTCTACAGATGATGATGCATATGGTTCAACATAGTTTACAATTGGATTATTAAACTCAACCTCACCATGTCTATGGTGATCAATAACTACTAAGTTCTTAACCTGACCTAATATTTCAGGATACATAGCAATTGTTGGAGATTGAGTATCAACAACAATTAAAAGTGTTGTAGATCTAATATCTACCTCAGATAATGGCTTTAAATCAGCAACAGCATCTGGATCTGCATATGATAAATAATTATCAATAAGCTTTTTAACAGTCATATCAACATTATTTCTATCATATAAACCATCGCATGGCTTACCAGTAGATTTAACAAGTGAAACAGTAAGTAATACTGAAGCTATGGCATCCGCATCAGCCATACCATGGGCCATAACAACAACATTTGATGATGCCATAATAGCATCCTTAATAGCGTTGGCGTGAACACGCGCATTAACAAGCGTATTCTTCTCTAACGCATTAGCCTTACCTCCAAAATATTGGATCTTCTTATTCTCAATATTAACAACAGCCTGGTCTCCTCCACGCTTCTCAGCTAGCTCTAATGCCTGTTGAGCCATAACTCCTAGCTCATCCATACCAACATCATAGCAGGCAGCTCCAATAGAAACTGATGTTTTTAAATGCTCACGCTGTGTAATCTCACGGATATTATTTAAAATATCAAACTTATCCATAACCATTTGATTTAAGTTATCCTGGTCACAGATAATTACAAGTCTATCATTATAATTTTGTAGATATCCATTATGCTCTGAAGCATAATCTGCAATTTCTCCTAAGATTTCTCCACGAATATTAGATTGAACCTGCATATCAAATCTTTTAATAGATTCCTCTAGGTTATCAATAGCTAAAATAACAAATGCTGTAACTCTATTATGATATCTAATTCTTAGATTCTCACGATCAGTTTGATTAAAGAAATATAAGATATTATTCTCATACTTATTTACAATTTCGTAAAATGCATCTCCAAGCTGATAAACGAATGAATCATCCTTAGCTCTAATATGCATTAAAATATCTGGTGATATTTCATTTAAAGCCTTATCAATAATTGAATCCTGGAAAATACTTTTCATGTTCTTATTTGCCCATCTAGCAAAGAAATCATCATCATAAACAAGAATTCCTACTGGAAGCTCGTTAAACGCAACATCTCCTGCCTCACGAACGTGATAAGAAATATTATTCCATGAATCTAAACGGTTCTCAAGTCTTTTAACCTTCTTTGATTGCTTATCATAAAATAAAGTTGTAATAGACACTGCTGCCACAAGAGCAAAGGCAAATGCTATTAACAAATAAACAATTGGATAATTAAAATCAAAAGGCTCTCTAAAATAGAAAGCTGTGAATGTAATGGTTATTAATATACTTATTACTGAAGAAATAATTCTTTTCATATTAACACCTCTATAATGTATTATATCAATTTATTCAATTTATTACAACAAAAGACCTCAAAAAAGAAAAGAGCCAATAAAAAAGAAATACCTAAGCTAGCAAGAATAGCTTAGGTAATAATTATTTTTATTCAATATCTTCTTTTTCAATCTTTTTAGTTTTAAACAAAAACTTATCAATAGGATTAGCAATAGCATAGAAAAGTGGTATAGTCACAAATAAGAACCAATATGGATGCCAAAGCTCAAACTCCATTCCTATAAAGCAGTATATAGAGGTTACAAAAACTGGATATAAAAACTTGCTAATCGTTTTAAATATGCAAGCCTCAAACAAAGACATAATCGCTGGCATTAAAACCCATAATACCCAAGATACATACCAAGCATCAAACACTACACTCCATATAAAATATGCTATAAGTGTAATTGCAAAAACAACTGCGTCAATTATGCTTAATATTATCCTTCTTTTATCTATACAAGCATTTGTACCATCTGGATTTTTAAATTCAATAGAACCATCTTTAAAAATTACAGATTGTCCCTCATCATCAGTAAGGGATATAGAATCCTTTGTTCTTTGTCTTATATCATCACTAGATTCTGTATCATATAATAATTCATCTAATGACATATTATATAATCTAGCAAGAATAATTAAATTATCTGTATCTGGTGATGATTCAGCTCTCTCCCATTTAGATACAGCCTGCCTTGATATCCCAAGCTTATCAGCAAGTTCCTCCTGTGAATATCCATTTTCCTTTCTTAATTTTTGTAGCCTATTTGCTATTTCAATATTCATAAAACTCATCTCCGTCCTCACCCAAAATATAGCAAAAAGAGATAGTTGCATCTATACAATCTAGTTTGAATATTAGGCAACTATTGGTTGCATAGCAAATAATTCACGATTTTAAAGCATTAATGTCTTATTCTTTCCGCTATTTTTACATTCATATAATTTATTATCTGCAAGATTAATCCACTCATCAATACTAATCTCACCCATATATTTAGCAATACCACAGCTGATTGTTACATGAGTATCTATACCTTCAAAGCTAAAGTTATACTCATCAATCATCTTTCTAATGTTATCAATTAAATTAAATACATCCTCACTATCATCTTCAAGTTTTACAATAACAACAAATTCCTCTCCTCCATATCTTGAAACAAAGAAATCATTATTATCATCTGCAAGTCTTGCAATTGTCTTTAATACATAATCCCCATAAACATGACCATACGTGTCATTAACAGTCTTAAAATCATCTATATCAAAGATAGCTAGGGCATAGCCATTCTTATCCTTAATAGAATCAAGATAATTATACAAATCATATCTGTTATGGATTTGAGTCAACTTATCCGTTCTAGATTCCATCTTGATTCTATCCTCCAAATCCATTGCATATTTTAAGAATATTAAAAGGTATGATACAACAAATCCAAATGCTGAAATAGAATGGAAAGCATATAGCGTTACTATTAACCATTTATCTAAAGCATAATAAGGATCATTAAAGCTCATATAAAAATGAAGCCCTAAATATATAACTACAGACCATATAGTCCATACTATCGCTCTTGTAACATCTCTTCTTTGACTATTAAAATAGACAGTGAAAAAGGATACAATACATAATCCAATAATATTTAGCTGAAATCCAGCCACAAATCCACAAACAACTGTAGATATGGACATAAATGTAATAATCTCAAAGCCACAGCATAATGCATAAATATAATACTTACCCTTTTTAACTAAAACAATAAATATTAAATATATTAAAATACTTATGATATTTAAGACAATCATAAAGAATGTGTCAGTTATCATAAACATAGCTAAATAAAATACATGAACAGTTAAATATAAGAAAACTGTAACAAGACATGTTCTAGCAACAACATGATCATGAAGGTTTTTCTCTTCCACACTTTGCATATAAATCACCCACCATATTTAGTATATCTATATTATACCACATTCATACAATAAACAAAAAAGCAAGGGATAAAAATCCCCTACTCAAATATTTATAATCATACAATAAAGCAAATTTTTGTCAAATATATGGATTATATGGACTATTTCATATGAAATGTGATAAAATAAAAATCATAAATTGAGAGGGAAAAGCATGGAAGATTATAAAATAAATGTAGGATATTTATATAAGGATTCTTTTTCAGAAAAGGAATTCATAAAGGCTGTTCTTAAATATATAGCACAAGATAGCTCATCACCATCATATATCTTTGATGAAATGGTTTATAGCAGTGTATCAAGAATTAATATTCCACTTATATTATGTGATGGACAATCTGAAATACAATATTCTAGAATGGTAGGATATGATAGAATTGAAACTACCACTAAATATATAACCACCACATATGGTAATGGATATCAAGATAAAAAGCGTCGTACATCCTGTAGAACAATAACTGATTGGAAAAGAGATAGTGGTACAATCAATGGATGTGCATCATCAGGTACCTATGATGATAATTTTAAGTTGTATGATGAATATGTTACTAATCATGTTATGGATAAAAACAATATTAGACAATTAACTGATGAAGAATTAAGTCAATATAAGCTAACACAGGCACAAATTGATTATTTAAAAAATGATATTTTAAACAAGGTATTCGAAGAGAATATTACATATCCAGGAAATCATATAAAGGATGAGGAATATTATGATAATACAACTCTATATAATATTTCTTGTACTATAGTTTCTCTTTATAATTTATCAATAACAGTAAGGGATAAAAACATTCAATTTATTGCATGCTCAAATGGAGACATAGAGATTAAGCAATTTGGAGAATACCCTATGGATAATTATGAGGATATGTTTAATTTCACAAGGCAAATAGCATCAGAGCGAAATGAAGCTACAAAAAAAGAAAGACATATGGCAAAAATCACAATTCTTTCAACACTTATTCTTTTTGCTATATCATTAATATTAGGAATTGCGCTTCATACAATAGCCCTATCTATAATATCTGTTATAATTCTTATAATTGGTCTTATCATTTGGATTAGAATAAAGCAAGTTATAAAAATTATAAGCAGACCATATAACAAGAGAATATTCGAGTACAATACTCTTGATTATGAAAAAAAGCTTCAGACAAAGCAAGATGCTTATCTAAAATATCTAGCTAATAATAACATATAATTTAAAAACTCCTTTTTAGGCTTTACTAAAAGCCTATCAGAAAGGAGTTTTATTTTTGTTAAGAGTTTTTATAATTTCATAATAAAAGCCCCATAAGTCTTTCCAATTTAACTTGGTCCAACTTATGGGGTTCACCTTAAGACTAATTCCTAATTCTTATTTTTATTGTTATATTGCTTCTTCAGTTTTGTTAATATTTTTTAATAGATACATCATAAATAATGTTACAAATGTAGCTGTTGCTAGTGTAATTAATATAAACGATACTATAGTAATTGGACATGTATGTAGCATCATTGATACAAATGCAAATTCAAGTACTACTCCACATATAACCACATTAATTATTCCTAGTAATTTACTTTCATTCTTTAATCCATCAAGTCTTAGTATCTTAATTAAACTATTACAGATTCCAAAATAAATGAAGATATATAGAGTTAAATAAATTAGTAATACGATTGCTATAATGAATACTACCCATCCAATACAGAATCCATGATCATCCCCAGGTACAACTATTACAAATTCAGATAATTTATTACAATCAAATTCTAACTCACCATTATTTAATACATAATCTTTTATTTCCTCGATATCATCTTTTGAATGAATATGTAATAATTTAAACTTCTTTAAATTATCTGGTATTGTTATTATAATTGTAACATTCATACCATCCTTAATATCTGAAGGTTGAATCTCTTCTTCAACGCCATTTACAGTTCTAATAAGTTTTACATCATATACCTTAGAAATCTTTGAATTACTGTTTAATAATTTCTTAATATTACTATATTCTTTAATTAAATCTTTAGCTTTAACAGATGCTTTAACCTCAACTTTTAGATCAATGTCTTCAGGAATATATGTCTTATCCTTTGTTTGAATATAAACTTCATTATCCTTATCATTTCTTTCATATTTTGCTTCTGGTTTAGAATCAGTTCCTGCATCATTTACTTTTTGTGCAAAAGCTTCTTCTGCATTAGTTAAATCATTATAATTAGTAACTGCTTGCTTTTGCGTATCAGTTAACGAATCATAATTTAGTCTTGCATCATCTATTCTTTCTTTAGAATATTCTGTATATTTAACTTCACCAATAGCATCAATTAAACGCATTGCATCATATATAGCCTCTGCATTAACTAATGTTTGATAATTATCTACTAATTCTTTTAGTTCATTAGCTAAAGCATCATAAGCTGCTCTTGCTTTATCGATTCTATCTTTGCAAGCTTGTGTATATTCAACTGTGCCAATATTATTAATTAATTCTTTAACTGCATCTAATTTTGCTATATCATCTAATTCTTTATATTCTCTTTCAGCTTCTTCAAGAATATCTAGTAAGTCACCAACCATTGCTTTATGATCTTCATCTAAAGAATCATACATTTCTCTTGCAGCATCAATCTTTCCTTTTGATGTATCATCATATAAAACCTCGCCTATATTGCTAATTAGATTCATAGCATTATATGTGTTCTTAGCTTGATTAAATTCATCCATTACATCTTCTGGAATAATTGCTTTTCCATCTTCAGATAGGGCATCATATGCTTCTTGTGCAGCATCAATCTTTCCTTTTGATGTATCGGTATATGAAACATTACCTATGTCATTTACCTTTCCTACAAATCCATCAACACCATTATATAAATCTAGGGCCGCATCAAGTTCATCTTTATTTGAAATGATTTCCTGATAATCTGGATTTAGTGCATTATACAAATCTTTAGCATTATCAATTTTACCTTTAGATTCAGAATCATATTTGATATTACCAATAGAATTTATAGCATCCATTACATTATATGCTTCTTCTGCCTTATAAACTTTATCCATATTATCAACATAGCTCTTTTGAGCTGAAGTCATATCATTATAAGTTTCTTTTATTTTATTGATATTATTCTTTGTTTCATTATCATATTTAACTTTTGATGGAGCTCCTAAGCATTCATCAATAAATGCGTCTAGTGCATCACCTTTAGCTACGTCCATAGCACCTAATAAGGCATTAATTGCATTAGCAATATCGATGGATGTTGCACTAGAATTATTGTAAACTGCTTCAGCACTACTAATAGCTGTATTTAGATTTTCTGCGATTGTTGGATAATCACCAACAATTGTATTATAATATGATTTTGCAGAGTTTATTTCAGCAAGTAGCTCATCCTTTGAAGTTTCAGTTATTGAAACATTGATAGAATATACCTCTGAATCAAGGTGGTTATAATCAGCATCTACCATATAATATACAGTATAATCACCTACACTAGTTCCTGTTGGAACTGCTTTACTCCAAGAAGTTTGATCTAATGAATATTGAATTTCTCCATCATTTGTTTCACCAGCAAATACCAACTCCTGTGCTTCACCTGTATATTTTAATGATTTTGCTTCTGGATTCTTTGAAATCACACTTTCAGCTTTTTTAATTTCAAAGCCTGTAAAATAGCCAAAATAATCATTATGATTTGGTGCTGAAGCCTTATAATAAATTGTCCTTTTTCCAGCTTCTGTTATTTCAAGATTATCATAATATGGTTCATATTTACTACTATCCAACGAATATTGGAAAGTAATTGGTTGATTATTTATAGATGTGGCTGATGCTGTTACATTTATTTCCTTAGGTTTTCCATCATATACATAAGGAGTTGTTGGTTCGTTATAAACAACACTCACATCAGAAAGGTCTGCATATTGTATACATGCAATAACAAGAGTTCTTAATGGTTTGTTGTATGAAGCTTCATCATAATCTACTACTTCACAATAAACCCAGTGATAGCCAGCAGAAGCTGTTTTTACTAATTCCCAGTCATCTGTACTATTTTCTTTATTTTCATCTATATAATATATTAAACGACCAGCTGAAGCACTACCACCTGATAATAACAATTGATGTTCTAATCCATCATATGGACATTCTGGAGCAGTTTCAGGAGCAAAAATAGTAATATCTCCCTTTTCAATATTAACGCTTGCAGATCCTGTTATTATTTTTTCTTCTGGAAGGCCACTTAAAGTTACTTTATAATAGATTTTATAGTTACCAACATCTTTAAATGTAGGTATTTCATCTAAATCATATGTTCCTTCAGTTAAACCATATTTTATAGTATATCCTTTAGGCCAATAGCAATCAATAGTTGCAGTATGATATTTTTCATCATATTTTCCACTATAGTCTACTTTTCTCACATTCATATCACCAACATAAACTATGCACTTTAAATCTGTACTATAGTAGTTTTGTGATCCACAGCTTGAAGCAGTTCCAGTACCATCATAATTAGTCCAACAATAACCTGTTGCATGTTCACTATTTCTTACTCTTACATTCATACCTCTTGTATTACCTTGAGCAATAATGAAATTAGGTGCGGTATTATATCCGGCATGTAAGTTTAAAAGTCCATTGTCTGATTCTTCTGAAGTAGCCATATTAGAATATATACCAATACTATTTGTACTATTTTTATCTCCTGCTGCACGAATTGTTATACCAGTAACAGCAATATATGAATTATTAAGTCTTAAACCATAGCTTGTTTTAGAAGAACTTGCTTTTCCTCCAACAGCAACAATAATACTTTTCTCATATAAATCTGCCTTAAGTCTATCCATTCCTCCACTATATTTTAGATATACACCACAGCTATCGCCTTGAGTTGATTCACCTGCCTTGCCATCAACTATTGAACTATTTATTATCCTAGCGCCAGCTGCCCAACCATCAAAATATATACCATTTGTATCTGAAACGGATTTTTCTGTTTCACCGTATACAAATCCATTTGTTACTTGAAAATAACTATTTGACGCATATACGCCTGTACTATGAATATAATCACCTACTGTAGATACATATCCACCTTTTCCATATATTTTTCCACCATTTTTGACATCAAAATCGTTAAGTACAGATACACCAATACTAAGATTTGGTGCTTGACCACCATATCCACTAATATTTGATCCAGCAGTTACTATCGTTTTATCTAATGCCATTCCATAGCTTCCTTTTTCATTAACAGAACCTGATCCTGAGTTAGTTGTTACATTTCCACCTTTAGCAGTTAATTTTATATCACCAAAAGCTACTAGGCTTTGCCAATTTCCAAAATCCAATCTATTGCTAGTATATATACCAGCTGACATTTTTTTTGCCGAACCAGATTCAACATATAAAGTAGATATATAACTAGGTCTCTCGTCACTTACAATTCTATATGATTCAAAGGACAAATCAATACTTTGGGCTATTATACCAAATCTATAATCTGGTGTCTCACCACCTGTGACGATAATACTATTATTATCTCCATTAACCATTATCGTGATATCATCTATGTTGCTACCGCCAACTATATATATACCGGCAAAATATCCAGTTTTAAATTCATAACCTTCCCCTTGATATGTATAATTATCAATAATTAACCATTGATAATCTGATCTCCATTTTACATATCCTGTATCTCCTTCTATTATATTATCCGAGTCTGTTAGGATATTTTTGTCACCAACCATAATTGTACCACTAGAAGCAGCATCAACATTTGTCATACATTGAACAAGTATAAAACCAATTGTGATAATCGTAACTAGTATAACAAATACTCTTACTGCTAATTTCTTAATATTATCAGCAATTGTAATTCCTAATTGTTTCATAAAAAATCCCTCCTATTTATTTAATTTGTATATATCAAATCATTATAATTATTGTATTACAATATTATTTTACCATTTTTACTGCAACAAAAGTGCAACACTAAAAATTATTAACATATAAATGTGTTCATGTGTTTGATAAAAAATAAAAAAAGACTTATTAATGGTTAGTTAATAAGTCTAATTAATTATAGTATGTGTCTAACGCCATAGCTCGATGTTGCACAGATGACAGAGAAAGCTCGCAATTCTAATTCTTCTTTATTTTCCATATTTACTCACTCTTTTATAAAAATCTATTTTAAATTCGTCGTTATTACTTATAAAATGAATAATTTTCTCAAATACTACTCAAGGGAAAGCTTAAGTTTTAAACCTAAGCCTTTAGCAATTTTTTTTAGCATTTTTACAGATGGATTTAAAGTCCCTCGTTCTATTTTAGATAAATCTGATTGATCAATCCCTGCTTTTTTAGCTAATTCTTCTTGAGACATCTCTTTTTGAAGTCTTTTTTCTTTTATTTGATAACCTATTACGATATTTAAGATATCTGTGTCATCATATTCATTTGTAACATCTTTTCCCTCATCGTATACTGTTTCGCTAGATACATCTAAATCATCATTCCAAACTACTCCACTCCAACCTAATAAATGTCCTTTTAAGAATAATTTTCTATCCTTTAAATCATTTAATTGTGGAAACTTGTCTGTTAATGATAATATATCATATCTTTTTACAGTCCCATCATAAAAGAATAAATCAAATGTTGTATCTTCTTTTAAAATTAATTTAATTGCTTTTACCATAATTACTGTAGTGGTGGAAGTTTTTTATATACTTCTTTATCCCACATCTCCTTTAACTCTTTTTTGTACTTTAAAATAAATTCCTTTACTAATAC
>Ga0247610_10002991_pt1 | contig 18959 bp, 14 predicted proteins | sample 174DNAGHGhighgp2_FD_193483 | JGI IMG/M metagenome (GOLD analysis project Ga0247610, IMG submission 193483) | Sheep rumen microbial communities from Palmerston North, Manawatu-Wanganui, New Zealand - 1742 DNA GHGhigh gp2 | ecosystem: Host-associated > Mammals > Digestive system > Stomach > Rumen...
AAAAGCAGTCAGCAGTTCCAGTTAGAAGCCCAGCAGATAAATGATATTAGGAAAGAGCTTAACGACTTTGTTTCTTCTATTCATGAGATACGGTCAATAGGTCTGTCTGTATATGACTGCATGTCCCGCTTTGGGCAATATTCCAATGATGTTAATCCAATTAGGCTTTCCGACCAGTTCATCGAATCATTGGACACAAAGAAACTTCGTGATTGTGAGAATGCTGTCAGGGAATATGCTGAAATATGTGAAATATTAGGCGATGTCCCCAATCATCCATATTTCAAGTGCGGAATCTCTCAAAACAGACCTTCTTTGAAGCAGGATTTGTCGGATAGATTGCATAAGATACTGGATTTCATAGAAAAATACAGGGTCGATAAGAAGAATCTACTCCAAACACTCAGTATTCCTTCTACAGACAGCAAAGCAGAGATGCATCAGGTTGCATCGCTCATTGATACTTTACAAAGCTGTGAGGGAATAATTCAGAAGCTACTTGTAAGCGAAAAGTTCAGTGAAGATACCCATCGTCTGGCCGCCTATGTACAAAAGGGCTGCGACTATCGTGACAAGAAGAATCGTGTAAGGTCGGTGATGGGAGACTCATATTGGGAACTTGATATTGCTGCATGTAGGGGGGATTTGAAGGTGTTGTGTTCTTTGAAGAATATTGCGTCAGATCCGTCAAAGTGGACATTATCTACGGATATCTTCGGTACTGCATTAAAGACGTCTCGCACGTATGTGGAGGTTCTAGAGAAGATGAGGTCTCTGCTGGGCACTCAGAAGCCGAGCAAGTTGGAGGGAGGTGAGCTTGTTAGAATCAATAATCTTCTTTTGGCTTCATCTGAAGTCATACTGTCGTTGTTTGGTGTCAACGATTTAGAAGGACAAATTGCAAAGGTAAAAGAGGTATTATCTCATGTTCATCGAAAAAAAGAATTGAAGGACTCCCTGTTATTACAATGTCGTAACAGCATATTCTCATTTGATATTGATACCTTCGGTAAAGAATGGGAAGCAGCGTCGTTGAAATGGTTTCTTCCTCGAATCATTGGTTTAAACAAACTTCGGAAACAAATAAATCTTCATGCTACCAGTGAAATTGAACAGGATAAAGTACCAGAAATCATTGCTTGTGTGAAGGATTATCACCGCGAAGAGAAAGCAATTGCCGATTTGAATTGCTTTGAGAATGGATTTTGGGGGGCTTTATGGAATGGAGAGAATGTTGAGATTGAAAAAATTGAAGTTGCATTGCAATTCCATGAATCATTGCATAGAGAACTGCTTCAATCCACGCGCGATATTGTAGAGACAAAGAGTATTGAACTTACTCTTGCTAAACTATATTCATCTGGCACAAGAGCTTTCCATGCTATAAATGATGCGTTGTTGAACGACTTTATTAGTAGGTACAACGAAGCAATAGCATGTGCAGATTCTCTATCCGAGCGGGGAATTGATCCGTTAGAAGTGCTTCATCTCATCGAAGAGATTCAAGTACAATATAACAAGCTGCAAAAGGATGATTCGTTGCATCTTCTGGAAGACCTTGATTTTGATACATGCGATTGGGATAAGTATTCAGAGTTAATGAATAACACCCAGAAGATTAGGGAAAAGGTTCTCGAATTCTTCCAAGATAAAGGGAAGGTTCCAAAAGCATTGTATATTATTTCTGACTGGTACAGACAAGGAAAGGATGAGTTGATAAAACCATTCTCGGTTATTCCGGACAATGTTCAACAAATAAAATCTCTGTATGCAGAAATAACTCAGATGCTTGAGTTGACAGCTGATGATTCTGGGAACAACTTCATTCCCCGGATACAGAAAGACTTTAGTCTCTTGCTCGCCAATGTTGGTAGCTTAAACGATATTATTCAATACAATAATAAGCGTAGCCGATTAGATAAACTTGGGCTTTCTTGTATTGATAATGCTATGAAATCGGGGCAACTCCCGTCGAAAGACATTATCGCTAGTTATATGTCCGGTTTATACAAATCATATATAGAATACATTATTGCAACAGATTCTGTATTGTCCGGGTTCCATTCAGGAATGTTTGAGAGAAAAATCAATACATTCCGAAACCTTTGCGATAGATTCGAAGACCTGACTCGTCAAGAATTATATGTGAAACTTGCGGCCTCTCTACCCAATTTCCAAATAGAAGCATCAAAGAGTTCTGAGGTTGGCATCCTACAACGCAACATTCGTAACGGAGCAAGAAATATCTCTTTAAGGACTCTGTTTGACCAAATATCAGATTTGTTGATCAGGATTTGCCCCTGTATGTTGATGAGTCCAATGTCTGTGGCGCAATACATAAATGCAAGTGGCTTGAAGTTCGATTTGGTAATCTTCGACGAAGCTTCCCAAATGCCCACTTGTGAGGCTGTAGGAGCCATTGCTCGGGGTAAAAGTATTATTGTAGTTGGAGACCCAAAACAATTACCCCCTACCGCATTCTTTACAAACAATCAGTTTGACGAGGATAATGCCGACAAAGAAGATCTTGATAGTATCTTGGAGGATTGCCTGGCATTATCTATCCCTTCCAAATACTTATTGTGGCACTATAGGAGTAAGCATGAGAGCTTGATTTCATTCAGTAATGCTCAATTCTACGAGAATAAACTTTTAACCTTCCCATCACCTGACGACATTACATCGAAGGTTACATTCAGACAAATAAATGGTTTCTATGACCGTAGCCGCACAAGACAGAATAGAGCTGAGGCTGATGCTGTTATCGCTGAAATAAAGAGAAGATTGTTGGATAAGGAACTCTCAAAACGTAGTATTGGTGTTGTTACATTCAACTCAAATCAGCAATCGCTAATCGAGGATTTGTTGAATGAAATGTTTGATAAAAATCCAGCTCTGGAGAAACGAGCGACAGAGGTAGAAGAGCCTATCTTTATCAAGAATTTGGAGAACGTTCAAGGTGATGAACGTGACGTAATTCTATTCTCTGTAGGATATGGACCTGATAAAACTGGTAAGATTTCATACAACTTTGGCCCACTTAATCGCGAGGGTGGTTGGAGACGATTGAACGTTGCTGTAACACGTGCCCGTTACGAGATGATAGTGTTCTCAACGTTGTTACCTGATCAAATTGATGAAAATAGGTCTTCTGCTGAAGGTGTACGTAATCTTAAGAAGTTCTTGTCATATGCTCAGAAGGGGACTTTGTTAACCACCATTGATAAATCTGAATCTGCTAAAGAAAAGGATGGTGTTGTATCCGCTATTGCAGAAGTTTTAGAGACTCGTGGGTATCATGTTCGATTGAATATTGGTAGTTCTGATTATAAGATGGATTTAGCCGTTGTTGACCCCAACGACGATCAGAAGTACATTTTGGGTATTATATGTGATGGATATAACTATTATTCAGCTCGTACCGCACGTGACAGAGAGATTACTCGCTACAAGGTTCTTGAACTGTTGGGATGGAAACTATATAGGGTATGGGCTTTGGATTGGTGGAATAACCCGAACAAATTGATTGATTCCATTATTGGTGCTATTAATGCTGTTCAAGAAGGCAACTGGAATGATCATCACGAAGAAGAATTACCCCCGGTGGAAAACATTGTAAACGAAGATAATGTTATTGAAGAAGAAATTACAGTAGACGATAACGAATATCATGAAATAGATTATACACAGGCGGATTTGTATAGTTGCAATCTCGCCAATCCTGATGAAGTGATAGCAAGATTATACGATGATGAGGTGCATAGAAATATTCAAGAAATTGTTGAGAAAGAGGCGCCAATCAGCAAAAGAAGACTTTGCAAAAAAATAATGCAATCATTCGGATTTGCTCGTATGGGAGACAGGTTGTCCCGTTACATGGATAATATACTCTCGACGGAATCATTAAAACGCACATCAGCAGGAGGAGATACTTTTTATTGGGAAATAGATTATCCTATAGAAGAGTATAAGACATTCCGAAATCGTTGGGATAGAGAACCTCTCGACATAGCTCCCGAAGAAGCTGCAAATGCAATTTGCAAACTACTTATAGAACAAGGTTCATTGCCGGAAGATGAATTGATAAGATGTGCTGCTAAATTGTTCGGATATGGAAGTGTTCGGGAAAATGTCTCTCTTGCGATGAACAGAGGGCTGGATTATGTGCTCTCTCTGGGTCGAGTGGAAAGAATTGATGAGAGAATTAGAATGAAAAAACAATAAACCTTATAAAGCTATTGAAATGAAACGTAGAAAATTAACTTTAATTTTATTTGCAGTTTCCGCCATTCTTTTAGCAACATCATGTACCGATGATTATGGTAGCAATCAATGTGCTGCATACACCAAACAAGGTACACGATGCAAACGTACTGCAGAAAAGGGTAGCATCTATTGTTGGCAACATAAGAATAATCACTGATTACTACGATGAAGCGGATAGATCTTTTCAATATTATTGAATACGACGACGAGCATCAGTCAAAATGGAGTACTATCTATGATGCGGTAATGTTGGTGATGATTGTCGCCAGTATCGTACCATTGATGTTCCGGGATCAATTGGTAGCATTCGTATGGATGGATCAAATTTCGGTATGTTTCTTTATTATTGATTATCTTCTCCGCTGGTTTACTGCTGACTTCAAGCATAAGAAGATGAAGCCAGGATTGGCATTCCTTTCTTATCCCTTTACTCCTATAGCAATCATTGATTTACTCTCAATATTACCTTCGGTGGGTATCTTCGGACGTTCGCTAAAGGTGCTGCGTGTGGTTCGTCTCTTGAAGACACTCCGTCTGTTTAAGTTTCTGCGTTATTCCCGCCAGATACAGATACTCGTTAAAGTATTGAAGAAGGAGAAGAAAATACTGCTGACTGTGATGGGTATCGCGGTATTCTATATCTTCGTTACAGCACTTATCATGTTCAATGTGGAGAGTGGAGAAGAAGGTACTGCTATTTTCTCTTCGTTCTTCGATGCCCTCTATTGGGCCACCACCACATTGACCACCGTCGGATATGGTGATATCTACCCCGTGTCTGAGATTGGTCGTTTCATTAGCATGTTATCCTCCCTCTTCGGCGTTGCCGTTATTGCCCTTCCCTCCGGCGTGATTACCGCCAGCTATCTCGACGAACTCAGAGAACAGAAGAAAAATAAAGAATCATGATTTTCGATAAACTCTTCAAGAAAGATAAAGACTCTGGTAAGTCCACAGAGGCAAAACCTGTCTCTAAGGTGGATTATTATGCCGAAGGAAAATCCCAGTTTCATGCTGGTCACTACCCGCAGGCGATGGAGTATTTCCAGGCGGCTATTGCAGAACATCCCGAAAGAGAGAATGCCTATCTTAAGTTAGCAGATACTTTTCTTGCATTGGGTAAGCAGAAGGAGGCTACATCTACCCTATACAAGTTGCTTGCACGATATCCAGATAGCGCACAAGCTCAAGAGATGCTGAAGAAGTGCCAGCCAAAACTATCCCCCGAACCACCTCAAAAGAAGTACGATGTTTCCTTTGACATTGATGAAGAATTTGATGCAGACGCTTTGCGCTTATTTACACCACAAAAACCAAGTCCTGTTAATCCTCCAAAGGCCCCGCAACCCGCACCACCGCAACCTCGACATTTCTCGTCCAATGACCCATATGACCCATATTTAGAGCTTCCCAACTATAAGATACCTCAAGTTGATTTACTCTCCGATAGCGATGAATTCAAACAGATGCTCTTGTCGGACGAATACCAAAAATCAACGGCGAAGTTGCCTATAGTTATGGGTTGGGGCGAAGATGGAAAACCGGATGTTGAAGACCTTGCAAAGATGCCACATCTGATGATTGCGGGAATGACAAATTATGGAGCCCCAACTTTCCTCAATGGGTTACTTCTTTCCATTCTGTTTAAGAAGCATCCTGCGGATGTGAAATTGGTAATGATGGGAGATAAGAGACTTCAGCTTTCTGCATGGCCACAATTGGACAAACACTTCCTCGCGGTTGTCGCTAACCGAAAAGACACTCCGGTAATAGATGACAAAAAAGATGCTCTGAGAATACTTAAATCGCTAAGTATCGAGATGGATTCTCGTTTCGACTTGATGAAAGCAGCACGAGTAAGACGTTTTGATGATTATAATGAGGCATTTTGTCAGCGTAAATTAGATCCTCAATTCGGCCACCGATATTTGCAAAATGTTGTTGTGGTTATCTTTGAATTGAATGGGTTGTGGGATAGGGAATTTGAAGATGAGTTATGTCACTTGTCTCATCTGGCGCATACGGTTGGTATACACATAGTAACTCAAACCAACCAACCTTTAATATACACACCCGAAATTCAGGCAAACATACCTACTCGTTTGGCTTTTAAGGTGAGCCGGTTGGCTGAGTCGAATGCCATTTTGGGAGAGAGTGGGGCTCAAAATCTAAAACAGATAGGAGAAGCCATCTATAAATCTCCCCTTGAAGCCGGTAAGCACATCAAGTGTTTGTCAATATCCGATGATGATATTGAGAATGTAGTTGGTTTCATAAGCAAACAACGTGGGTTCTTTGATACTTTTGAATTGCCAGAATATTATTTTGATGATGAGGAAATTCCGTTTGATTGGAGTGCAAAGGACGAATGCTTTAATGATGCAGCTCGTTTGGTGGTGGCTTCTCAGTTTGGTAGTACATCATTATTGCAAAGAAAACTACAACTGGGATATAATCGAGCGGGACGGATTATCGACCAATTAGAAGCAGCCGGAATAGTAGGCCCATCAAACGGCTCAAAAGCCAGAGATGTGCTGATACATGACGAAGTGAAATTGGAAGAATTATTGAGAAGATTGTAAATTAAATGAACTATGGCAACCTGTAAATATTGTGGACAGAGCTCGGGATTATTCTCTTCTTCGCATAAGGAATGCGAAGGGAAGCACACAGCTGGCGTTGGTGAACTTCACCAGCTGCTGTCTCGTTATTTCCAACAGTTAACTACATCTGCCGACATACAGCGGCGACTGCAAGCGCTGCGCAAGGAGAATTACTTGAATGCAGATGATATTGCAATAGAGGCAACGTCGGCGATAGACAACTATACCGCCGCTATCCATAGACCTTTCAAGATGGATGTAGTGCAGAATGTGGTGCATCTTGTTTCGGCGCTTGCGGAACCCTATCGGGTAATTGACCGCAATGGTGCCGTTACCCGTTTTGCTCAGAAGGTCATCAAAGGCCATATCGCGGAATACTTTACCGGCAAGCAGGATATCAATGCTACCCGTGTGGCCGTCAATCAGGTGACTTCCGCACTCCCCATCAGCAACGACGCTTTGCAGGAAGCCTATCTGTATATGCTCGACAAAGCGGCTACGAACTACCTAAAGGACGGATTGCTGTCATCTCAGGAAGAGCAACGGGTCAGCACCTACACTAGCACCTTCAGTATCCCAACCAACAATCTTCCAGTGAATTATCAGGGCGGTAATATCGCCAAAATGTCGCAGGCTTCCATCCTCTCCAACCTGCAGCGAGGCGTTCTTCCTCCACAAAACACTTTCGTTCCTATCATGCTGGGTAAGGGGGAAACCATCCTGTGGCAATACAGCGATGTGAAACTCTTCGAGGAAAAGGTGCAACGTGAATACCATAGCAACCGAGGAGGTTTATCTGTAAGGATATGTAAAGGTGTATACTACCGTCCAAGTACCGGACGAATGAAACCAGTCGAACATAGCTACATGAACCTCGAAGGAACAGGCAACCTCTATGTCACCAATAAGCACCTCATCTTCAACAGTCCTACCAAGGGTGTGAAGATTCCCTATACCAAAATCATAGGTGTCACCCCCTATAGCGACGGTCTTGAGCTCAACCGCGACGGTAACGCCAAACGAATGATTCTCCAAGGTTTCGACAGTTGGTTTGTGATGAATCTGTTGTCGGTGGTTGCAAATAGTTGACGGATATGAAACGAGGGCTGCTGATAGTGATGATGTTGCTGCTGTCTGTTGGGTTTTCCTACGGGCAGAAGAAGGGCTCTGTAATCATCAAATATACGGGCTTTACCGTCAAATACAATCCCAATACACGACAACCCGATTGGGCTGATTACACGCTGACAGCGGAACATGTGGAGATGTCGAACAACACTCCGAAGGTGTCCCGTTACTTTATGCCTGATCCGAACCTGTCACTTCCCCAGGCTACACCAGCCGACTATAGCAAATCTGGCTGGGTTCGTGGCCACATGGCTCGTAGACAGGATATGAAGTGGTCGGAACAGGCGATAAAGGAGAGCGACTACTTTACCAATATCTGCCCACAGAATGATGTGATGAACAACGGAGTGTGGCATCAGATTGAGAACCTGGTGCGTCGCGTAGCCACCCAGTACGACTCCGTTCATGTGATATGCGGCCCTATCTTTACCGATAATGCCAATGGTTATATCGGCCCTAATCGCCTCCCAGTACCAGATTACTTCTTCAAGACATTGTTGGTAAAAGACGCAACCGGCTATCACGCGATAGCTTTCCTCTGCCCAAATAACGACAAACCACTCACCATGAAAGAAGCCGCCTGTACGGTTGACAAAGTAGAAGCAATGTCTAAAATCGACGTCTATTCCTATCTCCCCGACCAAATTGAATTCACCATCGAAAGTATACATGATCCTAATATTTGGGGGTTATGAAAGAGCAATCATTGAAGTGAACGTTATATGTCCAAGATACACATCATACCAAGTGAGTTCAATAAAGAGTTGGAACTTCAACTTGCCTACTCAATCAAGGCAGGATTTCCATCCCCAGCCGAGGACTATCAGCACGAAACTCTCGATTTCAATAGAGATTTAATAAAACACCCCGAAGCCAGCTTTTATGGGAGAGTGGATGGAGATTCTATGATAGAAGCTGGTATCAACGACGGTGACATTGCCATAATTGACCGAAGTGTAGAGGCAGCAGACGGAGATGTGATTGTGGCATTTGTGAATAATGAATTTACCATCAAGTTCCTTGACCTCTCTCACAAAGCCGAAGGTTATATAGAACTACGTCCGGCCAACAAGAAATACCATCCCATCAAGATAAACGACAGTGATGATTTTGAGGTATGGGGTGTAGTTGTATGGACAATCAGAAACTGGAAGAAGTAGCCTTATGTATGGTATCATCGACTGTGACAACTGCTATGTTTCGTGTGAGAGAGTCTTCCGTCCTGATTTGAACGGAAAGCCCGTCGTTGTATTAAGCAACAACGATGGATGTATAGTTGCACGGTCGAATGAGGCAAAGAAACTCGGTATAAAAGCAGGACTTCCCTACTTTCAATTACAACAACAATTCCCCAACCAGAAGATTGCCGTCTTTTCGTCTAATTACGAGTTGTACGGAGAATTGACAGGTCGTGTCGTTGAGATTATCCGTCAGGAAGCACCCCAATACTTCCGGTACTCGATAGACGAGTGTTTTGTCTATCTGGACGGTATGGAACGTATTGACCTCAAACAATGGGGTGAGAACTTGCACAACCGTATCAAGAAGTCGGTCGGTGTTCCCGTGAGTATAGGTCTGGCTCCCAACAAGACACTTGCCAAGATGGCGAGCCACTTCGCCAAGAAACACTCCGGATACCGACATTGCTGTCTGATTGACACCGATGAAAAGAGAATTAAAGCCCTGAAACTCTACCCAGTTGATGAAGTGTGGGGAATCGGAAGGAGATATGCCGCCAAACTCCAATCTCTCGGAATACATACTGCATACGACTTTGCATCTATTTCGAAAGAGTCTCTAAATGCCACATTCAACAATATTGTCATATATCGGACTTGGGCAGAGTTGAACGGAGAGGATTGTGTCCCCAATGAGTCTATGGCCAAGAAAAAGAGCATATGCACGAGTCGGAGTTTCAATGGGATGATATCAGATTTGGAGACAATCAAGATACACGTCGCCAACTATGCAGCTCGGTGTGCCGAGAAACTACGACAACAGAACACAGTGGCATCCATCGTCGGAGTTTTCCTAAACACGAACTATTTCAGAGAAGATTTGCCCCAATATTGGCAGTTTAAGGAGATTTCTCTACCCACTGCCACCAATTCCACCACCACGATAGTAAAATCCGCCCACGGGGTCTTAAATGAGATTTTCAAGGAAGGATACCAATACAAGAAAGCCGGAGTGATTGTGATGGGCATTGCTCCGACTTCTCCAATCCAACTCAATCTCTTTGACATCAACGCCGAAAGATTCGAGAAGTTGAAGTCATTGGACAAAGTGATTGACCGAATCAACAAGGTGAATGGAACGGAGACGGTGATATTGGCGGCCCAACAATACCGACAGAAGAACGAGCAAGGCAAAGCCGACGTGTTCGCCAACGCCATCAAACACGATTTCAGAAGCAAGAACCCCACGACAAGGTGGAGTGATATAATCAGACTGAAATAAAACTCAATAACAAATCAAGGTAATCAAAGAAAACAATGGAGAAACAAAAAAAATCTAACGAAAAGATGAATGACACAATCTATGGAACGCTGTCATCATTTGATATGATTAAACTCTTGATTGAGGAAGAACACAACTTGGGGTACGACACCATTGAAGTTGGAAACGAAGGGAAGATTAAGTACAACGAAGTGTTGCTTCCAAAAAGCAACTTGATTTCCTATCACCTGTATAAAATATCCGACACAAGAGTTTCAACGGTCTTGGAACGAATGAATGAGCCGACTAATGCAGAAGAGAGTGATATTGCTGCAGACTCCATAGACCAATTTATTAAAAGGGCATCGTTGTATATTCATCACCTACTTAAAGACAAACTAGTTGATATAATAACCTTTCCACAGGGTTCGAGTGACTTCAACAATGAAATGGTCAATTGCTTAATGGAGCGATTCGACAAAAAAACCGACATCAGGTGTATCCCCGACCTTTTTGTAAAGGACATCAAAAGTGCATATGTGAATACAGACCTGGCAAAGAAACTCGGACTACCTAATTACGAAATACATTTGCTAATGGAAGATATCGAGCGGTGGAAGGAAGAAGCCGAAATATTGAAGTTTCAAGCCGAAATGGATGAAGTGAAAGGCTCTATTGCATCTGAAGCCGGAAAAAGGGGAAGACCAACAAGAGAAATGTCGACAAAAAAAGAACTTGTCAATAATCTTGAAAGTCTGATAGCACTTCTGAAGACACAAAGAGAATGGAAATATAAAACACAAGGTAAAAAAGGAAAGGTAAAGGGTTTTGATATTGATTCTATCGACGAAAGGAGAAGGAGGTCCATAGAGGGACTCTATAATATAAACCTCAATTTGAAGGAAATGAGACAAGATTTGAAGGGGAAACATATTGTGGTATTTGACAACCATATATCATACGGAACAACTCTTGATGACATTTGTCGTGAATTGCTAAGGTATAATGTTGCATCTATTCTACCAATCACATTGGCAGTGGTACCCAAAGTTCCAATGCCTCGATAATTATAATTACGAATAAGGATTGTCCTGTCCAAGTATAAAATGGACAAAATGGACAAGAAAATAGATTATTACTGAATATAATAACTAACGATGAATTTTGAAAAGAACATTTTACCCAAAGAGATATACAATATCTCTGACCGGCAAATAGTAATCGTAGCCTCTACACAGACAGTGGATAGAGTTGATTTGAGAGCAGCGAACATAATAATGAGAGTATGTGATAGACTTCAACTATCCAAGCCTCAAATCTTGTTCTCTTATTCAGGTATCAGCGATTACCAACATAAGATATTTGCCAAACCCATACAAATGACGAACTCTGATTGTGTATGGATGTATTCCGCTTACCATATCAAGGCATTCGTTGAAGCCTACTTTAACCTTTCCGTTGAGGATATAGTCAAGGCTCTCTACCTGAAAAAGAGCACTTGGACCAGTCACCAACCCACCATTATCCACATAAGTGATGAAGACAGGCGTAAAGTTAGGTTTAAGGAAACGGAGGAGTCCATCAGAAGAATACAGGATATGGAGGATTACTCTGATGACCCGTCTTTCGCTGACTTGACTCACTCCATTGAGTTCCTCTCTTATAAAGCACCCACCAAGGAGAAGACGATAAAAGATTTGGAGAAGATATTGTCGGATGCCATTTACAATGACTACGACATAGATTTTGACGAAATCATCAAGAGAATTAAGGCGGAGAATAAACGTAGTTTTAATCTGTGGTTTGATAAAGGCCCCAAAGAAAAAAACCATATCAAATTCTATTACTATACCAAGTTTGATATATATGTGTCCAAGACAGCAAAACTTGAACTCACCGCCATCCACAAGGCAGTATATCTGACATTCCTATATTTTGAGAAAGGTCAAATCTTGGATGACCCAACTAATGAATTCTATGAAATTCTAAAAGCAATCTATAAGCAAATGCCCGACACGGTAAAAGATTGGGAAAATGGTATTTTTAAAAAAGATTTTTCTACGACAACACTAAACGGATATAGGACAGAAATCAGAAATGCAATAAAGCAGCATATTTCAAACAAGAATATTGTTGATGAATTTGCAATAGAAGGATATAAGGGGAAGCCTTTTAAGATACAACGCTCCACAGAAACATTACGTAAAGAAATAAAAGAACTATTTGGTCTTCAATCAATTGTTGAATAAATAGACCGTCTTTTAAGATATAATGGTAGAGTACAAAAACACTCTACTTTTTTTATTTTCAATACTTTATATGAGTTTATGAAAAATCATTGAGCGAAAGTGCTGAATTTTTCAAAAAACGGCACTAAAATTCTTCATTTTCAGACACATTTATCAAAATGTGTCTTTTTTTTTTCATATGATTTTACGCCCAATATACAGGCAATATTGCCTGTCCTTACCAGTCCAAAAATATGTTGCACTTTCGAGCCAGAAAACAAAGGGAACAAAGAGTTCTTTGAAATACTGGTTAGAAGGTTTTTTAGTCAAGTGTCCCTGTTCAAGGGGGCAGGGACACTTTTCAGAACAGTAAAATTTAGTAAAAAACAATGGTTCGTGTGTGAGGTTCGTCCAGCATACAACCGCTTAATAAAGAAAGGGAAAATCATATGAAGAATATCAATATAGTATCAAAGAAAATGATGAGTGGAATGGAGATTGAGAAACTTCTCGCTGCCGTCCGTGAGCAGACGGAACGAGTTCCATTCATCAACAAGCCAAAGAGCTACAAAGCCTTTGTCTTGAAAATAATCCTCATTTCTGGCTTGGGATATGGAGAGGTGATGACGTACTTGGATTCTCTTAACGCTTACGATGAGAGCGACAAGGGATGGAAGAAGATAAACTGGAATACACCTCTCGAAGAGAAGTTTGACATCCTTGGATGGGAGAAAGTTGTCAAGCGTCTGATTGTGATAGCAACATCATCCAGTTATTCACTTGCTGCATAAGCATAAAACAATTAAAGAGATGGAACAAAATACAATAGATAACATAGATTGGACGGGTGCTTGGGTAAAGAACCCTCTCTCCCATCCCGAAAGAAAGATTAGAATCGCCACCAGCTGCTCTGGTATCGGAGCACCGGAGGAGGCTCTTAAACAACTCGGATTGGATTACAAGATTGTCTTTGCCGGCGACATAGACAAGTATGCCAAACAGTCATACTTCGCCAACCACAACATCACCGAAGACAGATGGCACAACGATATCAGAACTGTGGATGCCACTGCTTACAAGGGCAAAGTGGATTTGTTTGTGTCGGGCATCTGCTGTCAAGCTTTCAGTGTCTGCTCCACTAAAAGGATGGGTGTGGATGACCCGACACGTGGCGACCTGTACAAGTCATTCATCCGTATCGTGAATGAGTGCAAACCCAAGGTATTCATCTTTGAGAATGTTGTCGGAATGATGACGCTCAAAGTAAAAGGAGAAGGTATCACCTGTTGGGAGAAGATTCGCTCATCCTTGGAGGAGGAGACTGGATATGACCTACACTGGCAGGTGATGAACTCTCGACACTACGGAGTTCCCCAGAACAGACCCCGCCTGATTTGTGTCGGATTCAAAGAGAAGACGGACTTTCTCTTCCCCGCTCCAATCGAGTTGAAGACTTGCCTCGGAGATTATTTGGAGAAAGGCGTCCCCCACAAGAACTTTTTGAGACGACTGACACCAGATGAGTGTATCAGACTGATGGGATTCAGAGATTTCAAGAAGGTGGTTGCAGACACACAGGTTGTCAAACAGGCTGGGAACAGCATCGTGTTAGATGTGTTGAAGGCGCTCTACCTTCAAATTGATATAAGTAAGTATGGTGTAAAATATTAAAAATCAAAAAAATGAATACAATCGATATTAAAAAAATGAACTACGATGAGTTGGTTGAACTCATCAGGAATGCAAACCTGCTGCTCGAATCGAAAAAGCAGGAGAAGGAAAGAAACGAGATTAAGGAGGCCATTATGGCTCTGTTTCAAGCCTACATTGAGAAAGGCGGTGATAGAGAGGAACTGTTGAGCAGTCTGACTTCTTCGGTTTCCAATGAGCCCAAGACTAATTCAGAGATTGAGGGTATGAATGGTGTCGTCCTTATTGACAAGGAACATTTCAATATGGGCAAAGACAAGGTTTCTGACTTCAAGATTGAAGAGGTTCTGAACAGAGGTTTCGTGAATCAAATCATTCAAGAGGGTAATACCGAGATTGGTAGAAAGAACTTCCCCGACCCTGAAATCAGTCGTGTCGTCAGTCCTCGTGGAATAGCCCCTTGCCTGACCACAAATGGCTCCTGTGTAGTCAATGTGAAGGAACTGGAAGGTGGTGAGTCCAAAATGGACATTAAGGACAGCGTAACTGTTCAATCGGGTAGAAAGAAAGCTGGTAGAAAGGGTATCCCCATTCTCCAATTCACCCTCGACGGAGATTTTGTAAAGGAATGGGAGTGTGCTTCTGTGGCAGAGGTCGCTCTCGGAAAGGGTCATCAGGCCATCGGCAAGGCTGTACGTGGGGAGAATGACCATAAGGCCGGTGATTCTCTCTGGTATCGGAAGAATGACCCCGAAGTAATGGAAAACATAGCAGCATAATATGAGCAATTTATCTTATCAAGCAAAAGAAGCACAAGGTGTGATGGATTTGCACAGTATTGAGAACAGCGTGATGACCAAGATGGAGAAACCTCGCTACACGCTGAAAAGAATGGAAGAGAAGTCGGGGAATGACACCCCCTTCTTCAAGGTTAGAACCGCCAACACCCGCCTCGAAGAATCCATTCGTATGGAGAAGCCCAGACGACTTTTTGATTGCTTTGTGGTAGAAGGGGAAGTAACGGTTCTGTTTGCACCGACTAATGTTGGAAAGTCAGTACTCGCCCTCCAAATTGCCGATGCAATCTCACGAGGTACGAGTGAATATGGGTTTGAATCAGAACTGACGAGTGGCGAAAACGTGGGCTACGTTGATTTGGAGAATACAGACCAGCAGTTTGCCGGAAGATATTCTGGGCATCAGTTCTCTGACAAACTCAAAATTTTGGAGGTCCCCACTGGCGTCGAATATACTTCGGAACAGCTCCTCTCTTTCTTGAAGAGCTTTATAATTGCTGAAAAGTGCAAGATGATTGTGTATGACAATATCTCTTTTATGTGCAATCTTCAAAGTGCAAAAGAGGCAATGGCCATAATCAAGGCACTTCGTGAGCTTCGTGATGAACTTGGTATCACCATCTTGGTGGTGGCCCACACAAACAAGAAGAACAACAAGCCGATGACAATAAATGATTTGGCTGGTTCGGCAAAGGTCGGCAATCTAATCGACGCTGCTTTCGCTCTTGGACGTGTGGAAGGAGACACCGGTCTTCGGTACATCAAGCAACTGAAAGCCCGTAGTGGTGAGAAGATATATGAGGACCCCGTAATGGTTGTTGAGATGGTGAAGGAGAATGGTCTGCACTTCGAGTATCGAGACACGGACATAGAACAGAATCTTCTGAAAAAGCCCGATGAAGACGATGAGGAGATGGTCTATCATCAGGTATGGCATCTGCACAAGCAAGGCTTGAGCTGTCGGATGATTGAGTCCGAATTGGGAGTCTCTAAATCCAAAGTGAATAACATTGTAAATGCAATGAAGAAAAGAGAAGAATCAAAGTAATGATAATTAGTTTAATAACAAATAAATTTTTGAAAAAATGAGAAAGATTGTTTTTAGTATTAGCAAAAGGTATTATACCCAGCAGGAGCTTGGTTTCACTTGCATTAAACCCATAAAGGGCGAGCTTTTCGGTCAATTTCGTTGCCGTGACATATGGGTTAGTAATTATGGGCGTGTCGTATCCACTGACTTTCAGGGAAGGGGATATGTACGTGAGCTCATCCCGATAGACGATGGTCACGGACTCACTATTGTAGTGAGAAGAAAACATTTCAACCCCAATGGTGAGCGTCTGAACAATATGGTCGCCGAAGTGTTTTTGGAGAATCCTGGTGATTGCAAGAGAGTCCGATATCTCGATGGGAACTACCACAATTGTAGAGTAGATAATCTTTATTACTACTTTGGAAGAAAGGAGGACGCCGGTAGGAAGTTTCCTAATGCTGACATACTCGGCTATGATGAGTGGTTTCCGTTCAAGATTAGAGAAATGGATGTCAAGGCTTCGGGGATTATTGCAACCACCAAGAAGGCGATATGGGATAAGGGCGAAAGGTTGAGAAGATTGGAGACTATGCAAGTCCTTGAAGCCGAGCGAACCGAAAGTGGATATGTTGCAAAGGTGGTTGCCGGAGGTAGTGCCGTCTCGACTCTTGAAATGAAGGATGGCCGTTTCGTCTTGATGGCCAGTTGGGGTTCGTGTATCACAGTAAGAAGAGTGAATCAACCCATTGTCGAGGCTTCGGACTTGAAATTAGTTTTGGAGTCAATCAAAGAAGTTTGTAGAGACCTCATCGAGAATGAAACACCGATGGAATTGGCAGATGTGCATATCGAGAATCTTGCATTCTCAAAAGGTGTCTTGGATGATTCTGAAACAGCCATCCCAATGGCGGCATAGTAATCAAAATGGCCAAGGTGTTTGTGGGTGTCCTGTTCCTCGCTCGTGGAGGAGAGTCAAGTGGGTTTTCCGAAAATATGGCCAAACTATGGCCAAAACTGAAACATATACAAAAAAAGAATTTCACTTTTCGTTCATTTTGAACTACTTGTGAAATTCTCTGTGTGCCCGGAACAGGACTTGAACCTGCACTCCTTTCGGAACACGCACCTGAAACGTGCGCGTCTACCAATTCCGCCACCCGGGCCGGTAGAAGTTCTTTTTCTTTCAGAACTGTAATAAAAAAAGGAATTCTGATTGTGTCAGTTGTTTCCCTTTTTTGGTGCCCAGGACAAGACTTGAACTTGCACGCCTTAATCGGCACTACCCCCTCAAAGTAGCGTGTCTACCAATTCCACCACCTGGGCAATCTTCCTTTCGAAAGCGGTTGCAAAATTACTACTTTTTCTGATATGCGCAAAAAAAATATTGATTTTTTTCTTTGTTTATGATGTAATGTTTTGAAAACGAAAAGCTACGATGATGAAAAAACGGGATGCAACTGTTGTTGCATCCCGTCTTTTTTGGTGATTGATGGGTCGAAAAATCGGAAAATTGACCTCATTTTTTACGTGTCAACCGTCGCCTTCGATGACGTCTTCGTCGTCAACGTCGAAGTCGCCAGGGTCGTCTTCTGCCGCGTTGTTGCCGCCCATGCGTAGCAGGAAGTTGGGCACTTCGGTGCGGCTGGGGCTGATGCGGTAGCGGTAGTCGCCTTGGTCGCTCTTGCCGCTGACGTGGCGCTTGTCGGCGGGCAGAGCCTTGATCATGTCGACCCATTCGCCGACGCTGCTCTGGATGAGCATCTGCTGGCTGTTGAACTCGTAGTTGAAATAGTACCAGTGGTCGGCGGCGACTTGGATGTAGAGTACGAGGTAGACGCCGTTGCCTTTCTTGTGTAGCTGAGCCTTGACGCGTGTGGCGAGGTGGAGTTGTTTTTTGCCTATCATGGCGAGCGAGGCGACGCCGTCGTAGCGGTAGCCGAGGACAGGGTCGTAGGTCCAGTCGATGCCTTCGATGAGGATGGTGTTGTCGAATTCCTTTGGTGTCTTGTCGTAGAATCCGCTGCTGACGTAGTTGCTGTAGGCTTGCGCGCCGTTCTCGGCGCCCATGTAGTATATCATGGCGCGTCGTGTTGCTTCGTTGCCGGGTTGTGAAGGCGAGAGGCGGAGGTCGTCGGCTATGAGTTGAGCCATGGTGCCGAGGACTTTGTCGTCGATGGGGAAGGTGAATCCGAGGATGGTCTGCATCTCGAGGTCGCCGCTCTTCTGTCCGCCGAGGGTGGCGGTGCCGTAGTTGAAGAGGCTTACGAGGTTCTGTTTGACGTTGAAGTTGATGGGCCCTTCGGCGCGCATCTCGCAGGTTTGGGTGTTAAGGGTGATGAATTGCTCGACGACGTTGTCGGGGTCTGCTATTTTCTCGGCTGAGGCGATCATGTATTCGTGGCTGTCGTTGTTGTAGGTGAGGAAACCGTGTGCGCCCATGAGTTCGTTGTCGGCCGCGCGTTCTTGTGTGAGGAAGGCGGCGTAGGGCATGAGGTCTGTCTTGTTGAAGAGCATGGATGCTGTTATGCGGTTGCCTTTCCAGTCGGTCGGTATTTCGGGTACGGAGACCATGATCTGTCGTGGGTCGAGATAGCTGGAGTAGGCGAGGAGTCCGAGCTGAGCGTTGGTGTTGCAGTTGTGCAGCAGTCGTATGCCACCGTCGAAGAAGTAGTGTTCCTTGTCGGCTTCGACCCTGACGTTGCCTGCGAAACCGAAGGCACTGTTGAGTGTGAAGTTGCTGCTGTCGGCGATGAAACCGTTGCCTACGGAGACGCCGCGGTTGTCGGGTGCGATGGAGGAGAGGTAGATCTTCTGT
>Ga0247610_10002992_pt1 | contig 18951 bp, 21 predicted proteins | sample 174DNAGHGhighgp2_FD_193483 | JGI IMG/M metagenome (GOLD analysis project Ga0247610, IMG submission 193483) | Sheep rumen microbial communities from Palmerston North, Manawatu-Wanganui, New Zealand - 1742 DNA GHGhigh gp2 | ecosystem: Host-associated > Mammals > Digestive system > Stomach > Rumen...
AAAAAAAAAATAAAAAAAAGTGTTTAATTGTCATTTTTTACAAAAAAACATAAACATCTCACAGAAAGTATTACTTAATTAATAATATATTACATAAAAAATAAAAATACAAAAATTCTTTAAAACTTAGGAAACTTAGGGGTAACTTAGGTGTAACTTAGGGGTAACCTTAGGGTAACTTAGATTTATATTAATATAAACAAAATAAAGACCATACTAACAAGTATATGTGTAACTGAATACTAATAATGTAGCATATCCTGAAAAAAAACATTAACTCCTGTCTATTTTAATATTATGATTATACATTTATACTAATAAATGTGTATGTCCTGAGTTAGTATTTTTTTAATAAAAATAAGGTGTCTTCTATAGGGTATGCTCCTTTTTGCCTCTGATGTAGTGGCACACTTTGAAGGATCTCTTACACATCACAAAAAAAATTAGTATGTGGCTTACTCCACAGGCACACTTTTTTTTAGTGTGGTGTGAAATGGTGTTAATTATTGGTGTTTGAATTATAAACTTTTCCTGTAGTAATGTTCCATAATATTAATTAATAAAAAAAAATAGTAATGTGTGGATTATAAAGTAATTTGTTCTTTGTACTCTATCAAGTCCACACTATCTAAAGTTTGAAGATAACTTGTTACATCTTCTTCAGTATACCCCTCTTTAATTAGGTGTTTCAGTATGTCTTCTTCATTATTCCATTTGTTACCTTTGATTAAATAATATACACTGAGTGTACTCTGTGTGATACTCCTATGTAACTTATTATTAGGGTTGTACTCATGAATTTCTATTAGTATTTTTTGTGATAGCTCTTTGTCTTCTTCAGTAAGTAACTTGAAACAGTATATATTACTTGAATTATTAGGCTTTTGTTTTCTTTTCTCTACTTCTTCTTTTCCATATATTTCCTGTAAGGCATATCCTATATTTGTATTATTCCTACCAAATAAAGCTTCAGGGGGTTCTATTCCTTTATTGTCTAATTTGTACCATTCAGTAAACATATTCCTTATATCTTTTGTAGTTATCCATTGATCTTTAGGGGTGTTAATATCAATTTTTTTAGTATATAATGAAATAAAGTTAAGTAAAGGATTACTTTCACTTATTATACTCATTGTTTCTTTTAGGCTTGGTGTTAGTGCTAATTGATTTCTTACATTTCCTGTGTAGTCAAGTTTTTTAAATTCATTGATAGCTAAACTTAGTAACTGACTTAGTCCCTTGTAGTCATTATTTATTATTAGGTCTGTTCCTGAAACTTCTTCATACTCGTTAAGTTTAGGGTTTGCATTGTCTTTAAATACATTAGGCATTTTTATTAAATTTAGTCTTTTGAGTAGTGCTTTAAATTCATCTGTAATAGGTACATTAGGAATGTTATTTCCTGCTAAGAATAAAGGGGGTATTTCTTCTATTCTATCTACTTCTCCTCCGTGTATTTGACGGCCTCCAAACCCACTAGCTCCTGTTAATTGCTTATATATACTGTCATTGTCTTTTATATCGTTTTCTCTTATTTCATCATTGATTATACAGTGTTTACTTCTTTTCAGTACTTCATTTATAAATGTGTCATCAATGTTTTTAGCTTTAATATCACTAACACCATTTCCAAAGATTTTTTTAATAATCTTTGAAAGAACACCTTTTCCATTATTTCCTTTACTTCGATAAAATACAGGTAATATTTTAAGGTCATTGTTTCCATGTACCATTAGGCCTAATAATTGTATGAAGTAGAGAAATTTCTCTTTTTTGTCCTGTTCCTGTCTAGGTATCAGTATTTCTTTCACTATTCTTACTACTTCAGTAGTGTTAGTAGGGGTTAGGGTGTCAAGTGTAATACTTGGATCATATGTGAACAGGTTTATAGTTTCCTGTGGTGTACCTTTATTTTCAGTTAATCCTAACCTATCAATAGTTAAATATTTCTCAGTGGTTTCTTCCTTAGGAATTATTTCCATAGTGTCCTTTTTAATGTAAATGTTTGATAGTTCCACTATGTTCTTATTAAATGTCCGTGCATTATTGATATTATTAAGGATAGTTCCACACACACCTATATTAATTGTAAAATCTTCTTTTCTATAATGTGGAATGGTTTCTATAAGTTTTTCAAACTCATTAAATAACCATGTCCTATTAATCTCTATGAATGGTTTTTCCTGTGTTATTCCTTCCTGTGTGTACTCTACAGGTGTATTATAGTAACTGCTCTGATAAGTTCCATTAGGCTTTAGTGTATCCACTAGGAACAGGTTATACTTCATGTTTATTAATTTACTCAGTTCTACTATTGTAGGTGTCTGTATTTTCTGTGTACACTTCCTTTTTAAGATTGTTTTTAGCCTTATGTCTATTACTCCTTTCAACTCTAACAGGTGGTTTAGGCTATCCTGTATATTCTCAGGTGTGCCTTCTTCAGTTAGGTTATATATTTCTGTTATGTCATCTGTATTGTACTGTATTATATCATAGGTTTCTTTAGTGTGTGCTTTGAATTGTTGTAGTTTTCCTATTAGTTTCTGTTTCTGTGCTTTGTCTTTGTCATTTAGTTTAGTTATTTCTGTTTCTAGTGAGTAGGTATATTTTCCTACTAGGTTTACTATTTGTGTTTTTTCATTCACAGTTTTACTAAGTGGCTCATACAGGTTATAACTGTATTTCTCAGGGTCTATTATTTGCTTTATTGTTTCATTATCTAAATTACAATGTCTTAATATGTGTGTTAGTTGGTTTGTTAGGTAATTTGTAAAGGGTGTGTTTAATCCTTGAAGTAGTGTTAATGTATTGTCAATAGTGTTAATGTATTGTTTCATTAGCTCGGTTTCTCGTGGTGTTATGTTGTTTTCATGGTAGAACATATTTTCAGTACGTTCTTCTTTATCATGTTCATAGATAGTTTTACTTAGTTTCTGAAGGTGTTCTATTATTTTAGGGTCTTTAGTATATCCTAATACTAGTTCCTTGAAGTTATTCCACCTATAAAGATGGTCTCCCTTTTTTTGTCCCTTAAAACAGCTTCTAACACTGCTAATCCTGTTTTCTCTGTCAGGTGTGCCTTTTTCAATACTAACAATAATACTTTCAATAGTCTTTTCTTTGTATCCATGTTTCAATAAAGCCCCTGTTAAACTCCTATACAGTGTTTCTCTTTGGTGTGATTTATCCATATAATTAAATATGGGTGTGGCTTCTTCTATTATTGTTTCCTTGTTTGTCTGTGGTGTATCCTTAGGGGTTGTTATTGTATCATAGTAATTACTGTTATACTGTGTAGGTGTGCCTGTATGATCTTCAGTACTCCCTTCAGTCTGTGGAACTTCCATTACTTTAGGGTTTAACACTTCTTCTAAGAACTGAGTATTAACAGTATAATCAAATAAGTTAGCTAATAACCTAATAGCATTTCTTACTTTAATGGTCTTCTTAGGTTTCTCATCATAAATAATTTCATACTCATTGTAAGGGGTACAGTTAGCCGTTACTCTCTTAGCATTTTTAAATATGTCAATATTAACCCTTTGGTTTTCTTTATCCTTTAATAGTATTTTCTTAGTTGTATTACTGTAATTAATAGTTTCATTGAAAGTACTCTTAATATAAAGGTGTAAATGTCCGTTATTTTCTTTATACTCTATGAGATATAAATATTTTCTGAAGGTCTTCTTTATCTGTTCCACTTCTTCAGGTGTAATAAAATTATCAAAGTCAAATACTAACACCTCAGGCCGTGCCTGTGAACTAATTACAAAACTTTCAAACCCACCTCTTTTAAGATAAGCTTCAACATCACTAATACTAATATTTAGGCTTCGTGTGATGTCATCTAATCCATTTTGAAACACTGTTAATTTAGGTTTTCCTGTGTCTGTATCCTGTAAACAATAATTAAGTTTTTCTTCATGGTCTTCAGGATATACTTCTTCAAATAGTCTTAGTATGTCCTTTTGTTTATTTTCTATGTATTTCTTTGTTATAATTGGTTTGAAGTCATTATGAGTAAATAGTTTTCCTTGTTTGTCTTCTCTTATTCTTTGCTTGTTATAGTCTTCTTTGAATTGTTTGTTAAAGTCTTTGTTTAGTATTGTAAAGAGTGGGTTTAGTCCATACTTGTTATTTTTGTTAGTGTCATCTACTTTACTGAGTAGGCCTGTGTTCTTTGGATTAACCTTTACTATTTGTGTTTCTAGTATATTTTGTGTTACCATTTTTTTTAAACTCCTTACATTACTAGTGTAAGAGAGATCCACAAAAAAAGTAAAAAATAGGTGGGTTACATAATACCTACAAAGAATAATTATATATTACTCCTATGAGTAAATAGTATAATTAGTGTGTAAGTATTAGTTTCTTTAGTAAAATGATATGTTTAAACACATTTTACTAAAACCTATTACTTTTTATGTAAATCCATATTACATTAGTACTAATTTTTTTCTGTAATTATCTTATTTTTCACTGATTATGATTACTCCTTAACTGTTTAAGTTTCTCTGAAAGTTATATTTTTCTTCAATGGCTCTACTCAGTAAAACCTTAATATACTTGTCTTCAGCTCGACCTTTTACAGTGTCTTCTAATATTGTTTCCAAAGTGTTCTTAACCGTTGAAGGTGTATTAATCTTACCCTCAAAGTTAAGTAATTCATTGATTATTAGTTCTTCTGTGTGGCTCAAATCATAACTAATACTGAGTCTTAAAGTTACCATTATACACCACCACCACAGATATTATTAAAATCTTCTTCAATGAGTGCTAACACTTCATAAGGTATAATTATTTCCTTGAAGTCCTGTTCCTGAAACAATGTATTAATGTACTCTTGTATACTACTGTAACCTTTATACTGTGTTACTGTTTCCACCTTTTCCTTAAACCCTTCAGGAATACAGGCTATTACTTTAACCTCGTAACTGTTAGGTTTACTATTTGGTGTGTGAGTGTAATTAAAATACCTGTTTAAAGTTTCCATATACACCACCCCCTATAATTCAATACTCCTTATGTTCCTGAATACTGTTTCAGGTATTTCTTCAGGTGGGTTAATTATGATTGTTTCACTAGTCAAGTTCTTAATAAGGTTAGCTTCTAAACATTCTATTAACTCAGGTGTACTTTCTTCAAAGTAAACGGGGGTAACTATTAGGGTAATATTTCCACTGAATACTTTTAGTTCTAATTTGAACTTTAGCCTAAGAAGTGTGTTTTTTGCTATGGTTACAAGTCCTGAAAGATCATTAGTTAGTCTATTTTTGTAAATGTGGCTTCTTATTTCCTGTTCACTGTTATAATTGTAATTGTAATGTTTATTTAAGAATTTATTAAATGAATTAGCCACCATTTTAGAACACCCCTTCTTTTATTAGTGTAGGGTCTTCTTCTACTCTGTGGATATAGTCATTAATCATAGTTTTAATTATGCTTGTCCGTGTTACTTCCTTATGGTAACTGTTCCTGTAGTCTTCCTGTATTTCTTCAAGTTTTTCAGTTGTTTTCTTTGGTAGTAAGAAACAGATCCTTACAAGTTCTAATTTTTCTTCAGGTGTCCTTAGGTCTTTTATTTGAATAGTCATAGGTTACCACCACTATTATTAATGGGTAAGAAGTAAGGGGGTTTATAACCCTTCTCCTTCTTCCTTGTTTGCTTGGTACTCTATTTCCTGTATTAACTCATATTCAATGTCAGTTAGTCCATTGTTTATAAGTTCCTGTATGGTGTCTTCTATGTAATCTGCTAAATCATACTGTTTTAGCTCTTTTTTTCCTGTTATTTTTTTCACTGCTTTTACTAAATTTTCTCTGTGTTTTTCATGGATATACACGGGGTATGTATAATAAAATTGAAATAGTGGATTAAATCCTTCGGGGTTTTCTTTTAGGGTTTCAGGTGTTATTACTGTTTTTGCTATTTCTTTTTCCTGTATGTTATTTTCTATTAAACAGGCTATTTCATCTTCTATGTATATATCATGGTATACTGAATATGTTCCTTCAGTTATGTTTAGGTAATCTATTTCTATATATTCCTGTATTCTATCAGGTTTACATATTAATGAGTAGCCTATTCTTTCTAAATAAAATTGGAAATAGTCTTCTATGCTTTCCATGTTTTCCATGTGGGTTATTATGTATTCTAATTTTTCTTTTACTGATGGGTGTACTTCTAGTTCTATGTTTACTGTAGAATTACTGAATTCAGTGTCATTTATTGTTACTGTGGTTTCTATAGGTACTGTTTCTTGTATTAGGGGGTCAAATCGGTTTGAATTGTTTGTATTCATATTAAATACAACTCCTTTTAATTTCATTATTTAAAAATAGCATAAAAACAAGTATAAGTGTTTAATAATACTTTCTCTGTTAAAAAGTACACATACAAAGGAGAACATAGTAATTAAAGCCTATTCATTCAATATCTGGAAATATATTAAGTTCTAATACTCACTAATGAACATCATGTTTAATGATGTGGCACAGTGTAACACATATTCCATAATGGTAATACTTAATATTATCCGATAAGGTTTCTTTTAAATACTACATCACATAAAACTAGTAACTAGAATTTAGTACAAAAGTACTAAAATAATTACTAGTAATCTCTTTGTTTTGTGTTTCTTGGTGTTCGTTGTAATACTCCCAATATTACAATAAACTAACACAAACATTTTAACATAAAAACTATTTTTTACTCATAGCTTACTTTATGCTAATTACAATATTTGTAACTTGTATTATTTATATTAATTATTAAATTATCATTAAATCTATTTGTCCTGATAATCCTTTAATATGTCTTTCCATGCTTCTTTGTCCTTAGAAACTTCATTACTAAGTTTTAATAACAGGTCTGTTACGTTTTTAATGGTTTCTTCCTTTTTTTCTAATTCAGTAATTTTTTCTTCCATATTTTCTAACACATCTTCAGGAACGGCCACAGGATTAATAGTATATCTCAGGTCTTCTTCTTCCTTAAGTATTTTATCTTTACTCTTATTATACTCCCTTAGTTTTCTGTTTTCTTCCTTTAAATCATGGTTTCTTTCTTCTAACTCATATATAATCTTGTTTTGATAGTCTATTATGTCCTGAGAGTGTCTGACCTGTTGAAAGTCCTGTAAATCCTGAATATTATTCAAGTATTCTAATAACTCCATGTTATCAACAGTCATAGCTAACTTAATAGCCTTAGTTTCAGAGATTAATTGAACTTTAGTTATCCTGTTATTATATTCATGGATTAACAAGTAATAACACAGTGGCACTTCTAATTCTTTTTCCTCGTAACTTCGTGTTTCAGAGTTATACTCCTTAACTGTTAATGTAGGGTATACTATTAGGCCTAAATGGTTTTTAAGAAGGTTTTCAGGGGGGGCTTCAGTTCCTTCTTCTTCAAGTTCCTTAAATACATCATATTCTAAAGTTATATGATCTCTCACAGTACTATAGTATACTTTCTCTTTATTGTCCCACTGATCTAAGTAATTGTTACTACTGAAAAGGGACATAATATTTAAAAGTGAGTTCTTACTTTTGAATAATGAATACTGTTTATCCTGTGGATTTATAGGAAATTCGTTAGTAATTTCTGATTTATCCACTATTAAATTAGTCTTTGCTTCTATGTAATCCTGTATTAATTCCACTGTGTTAGGTAGTGCTATATATGTTTCATTGATAGGGTAATAATCCCTGTTTACTTTTCTTCCTTCAAACTTTTCAGTTAAGACTTCTTCAATGAAGTTAGAAATGGTTATACCGTTTAGCTCGGTGTATGTGTTAAGTGTGTTTTTCATTGTTTCAGAAACTCGAACATTTATCCGTTCTTTTTTTGTTTCTTCAGTGGTTACTATTGAAGGGTTTAATGTTCTACTGTTTCTTTTTTGTATGTCTTCTATTTCTTTGGGTGTTAATTCCTGTGTGGTGGGTGTTGTTTCTTCAGGTGGTTTAGTATTTACTTTTTCTTCTTTTTCTTCTTCGTGTAGGTTTCTTATTGTAACCATGTTTTCCTGCTCCTATTACTTTTATTGGTGTGTAAAAAAAAAATATGGGTGGTGTAAGTATTCTATGATATTACTATATAGTAACTTAGTACTTTACAAATACTTCAAGTTTTCTATAATTCTTACTTCGTGAACAGTTATGTATAACTAAAGCTAAAACCTGTTTTCTGTGTGATCTTATCAAGTAGGTTATAACTCATAAGAGATAATTCAACACATGAACACTTTTCTAAGAACTCTGTTTCAAGTGTATAACTGAATATCTTTTTTTCTGTTCATTAACTCCTATTGTTTTCAGTGTGTAATTGTATATGTGTTCTATACCATATAATAATTTAGGTGTTGTAGTACCTAAATAAGTGGGTGTTTATAGTCTAGGGGTTAAGCTCTCTAATCTTATCATTAACCTTAGGAAACCTTTTCCTAACCCTATCAAGTAAACCCATACTTTCAACTTTAGCCCTATAATTACTGAAGTTAAGAGCATATCCTGAAACAAGTTTATTAAGTTCTTTAATCTCATGATCCTTTTCTTTAATTATTCCTTCATACTTAGAAATAAGTTCATTAATAGTATTGTCATGAGTACTAATAATAGTGTTTATTCTAGTTTCATGTTTATTAGATAAGTCTTCTATGTGCTGAAGGTGTTCCTGTTTCTCAGTAACATTTACTGTTTCAAGTTCATTAACTTTTTTTCTCATGTCATCTATAGTAACAGTGTTCATTTTCACTTCTTCAGTTAGCCTTATGTTATCTTCCTTTATCTGTTCATAATTCTTTAGTGTTTCTGTGTGTTCCTTTGCTAATGTGTCATGTATTGAATATAATTCCTGTATGTCTTTTTCCTGTTTGTCTTCCTGTAGGATTAAGGTGTTTTCAAGTTCCTTAAGTTTCTGTTCATAGTTACCTATAGTAAGTGTGTACTGTTCCTGTTTTTCATGTAGCCTTACATTTTCTTCAAGTAATGAATTATAATTAGAATAGGTGTTCCTGAGTCTTTTTATTTCTTCTTCCTTACTTTGAAGTATTTCTTTCAGTTCCTTTACTCTGTTACTTGTTTCAGTTCTTAAGCTCTCAGTGATATTGTTTACTTGAATGTTATTTTTTTCTTCTTTTTCTAATTTGTGTTCTAAGTCATCTATAGTAACAGTGTTCATTTTCACTTCTTCAAGTAGCTTTATGTTATCTTCTTTTAATTTGTCATAAGATTGTAACTTACTTGTTAAAGTCTTAAGTGTTTGTACCTGTTTTTCATAATTTTTATTCTCAGTGATTAGCCTGTTATTGTCTTCCTGTAGCTTCCTGTTTTCTTCATAGTATAAAGGTTTTTTGTATTCTATTTCCTTTGTTTCATTGAAAGACTGTAACAGTTCTTCTATTACTTCTATTCTATAGTTCTGTATAGTTCCATACTCTCTAAGGAAATAATTATTAAATGTGTGTAATATTTCAGGGTGTTTAAAAACTAGTGAAACCCTGTTACTTTGTGCTACTCCTTCCACTTCTTCAGGTGTGTTAGTGCCTATTACTTCTTCTTTTGTCATGTGTAAGTATTACCCCCTAAGGTGTGTGTAAGTTTGAATGTTTATTATATTTGTGTTCATAGTATTTTATGGTATACTGTAAGTATACCTTCAATTTCAGGAACATTACTAATAGTGGTGGGTGGGTGGATCTCTAGAACAGTATTTCATTCATAAAGTATACTTGTAGTATACCTTAACATATGAAGTATACTTAGGTATGAATAGGAAGTATACTTACCTACTAAAAGGGGTGGGTGGATCTCTCAGAAAATATAGAAGTTACCCTGTTTTTAGTGTAATAGTAAACTTGAAGTAAACTTCCTGAGAAAGTAGTAATTATATGAAATAATATTTCCTATGATTATTTTAGTTTACAGGTTTTTATTATTCCTGTAAAAAGTATACCTTCAGGTTTACTAACTCTTTAGAAGTATACTTCCTGAGTGTGTCAAGTATACTTAATTTGTTTTACTTCGTTATAGTTAGGTTTAACGAATAAAAACACCCCCGTTAGTTCACATAATAGGAACACTTAATAAACATTTCAGGAACTGCACCACCACACAGGAAACAATAGCCCTTTATGAAAAACAACACACACCACCAGAAACACCGAAAAAACACAGGAAAACCGTTATAAGTGGCCCTGACGTCTGCACAGTAGCCCTAAAAGAAATATAATAACTTAATTTCAAACAGGAACACCACACAGGAAACAACACACACCACACCACCACACAAAAGAGTAAAACCTGAAGAAACAGTAAAAAAACAACACATAATATAGATAACATGAAAGAAAAAACACTAAACATAAAAGTATGTCCTGAATGTAAAAGTAATGTGTTTGTAAATGATGAGATACACAAAGAAACATACTGTTTAAGGTGTGGCCTGATAATTAAAGCACCTTACACCACCGACTTTATAGCTTCAGGATTTGCTAAACTCAAAATAAAAATATTTGATATTACCCTAAACTAAAAAGAGTAAGTGAGTGAGTAAGTGAGTGAGTGAATAAAACATCAAATCAATTAAAAAATAGTTAGTCCATAGTTCATAGTTTGAACATGAATAAACAGGAAATAAAACAATATTCAAAGGAACATTAATGTTATTTCCTGCCTACTTAATACTTATCCATACAAGTAGTATATAAACAGTTATCCTATAGGATAATATCCCTTATTATCCATGTTTTTTTTTGTGAATTTGTGGAACAATATACTCTCATGATATTACACGTAGGAATTATAGTTCTATTATTGTTGTTACTAACCTAAGTATTAATATTATTATCTGTTACTCCTTCCATAAGAATATAACCCATTTTTGATTAACAGTTTATGTTTTCTCATTAAGATTAGATGTTACCCCTTTCATAAGAAAACTATCTAAAGTACTCTGTTTACTATCTCTTATAACATTACTACAGGAAAACAGTTTAGGGTTATACTTGTTTAATTCATGTACCTTAAGAACATTTTCTGTTTTATCATATTCCTTACTGTTTTTAGCTTGTACTTTTAGGATCTCTGTTAAGTCCATTGTTTCAAATTCATTGAACTTACTAAGTATGTAGTCTTCAACTGTTAGGAATGAATGTTTAACAGCTTTCTTAATTAGTCTTTTCTTATCACTTTCTGAGAGTGTGATATTAAAAGTAATTCCTGTGGTGTAGGTGTACCTGTGAAAAGTGGCCTGTTTCTTTTTCTTTGTTACTCCTTCTTCAGTAGGTCTTACTGTGGTTATTATATGGGTGTCTTCAGGTAGTGCTTTATTTCCTGAGTGGGTTGGTTTCTCATGGTTAAGAGTAGGTTCTTTTATCTTCATGTTAATAATATCTGTGGTGTGTAAACTTTAATGTTTTTTCTAGGGGTGTTCATTTCTTTACTTTTATTCATTACACTTTTTACTAAGGTTAGGTGTGTTAAATGTGGTGTTAGGTGTACTTTTTCAGTACTTGTACTATGTGCTAAAAATATAGCTACATCATTAATAATGTACTGACGATCATTAAAAAAATAGGGTATAATCATTCTTAGCTAATGTTCCAATAATGGTAAACTATAAAATAAGTGTTGTGTTGATAGTATGTGATGTTTATTCTATTCTTACAAATTATTATAAAACCAAACCCACATTTTATATTTTTTGAACTGAAAAAAGAATAGAAGGAAACTTAACACATACTATTGTTTATTGTTAGTTAACTCACAGTATATAATAGTTTACTTAGTGCATATTATCACTAGGAAAATATAAGAAATATGTGTACTGTGAGTGATAAGAACAGTATGTCATATTTTGCATATTTTGCATATTTTTTATAAATTGTATATACAATAAATGATAAAAATAATAAAAAAATTAGTGCCTAATTTTGACCAGTTTTTGCACCAATAATTGATAATAAGCCTTCATTCAGTGTATAACTGTTTTTCCTTTGGGCATTACCATTAGGAACACCACCTTTTTTAGTGTCTTATCATTTTTGTAATTTATATCTATAAAATATTTTTCCTGTAATGTTGTTACCTGAAAAAAATTGCAGATTATCGCATTTTATGACATCAATAACTAATGACAAGTCTTTATTTTTGAAACAAAGGCTTTTCCAGTTGCAATAACAACAAAAAAACCAACTTTTTTGTTGACTTATCATTTTTGTAATTCATATCTATAAAATATTTTTCCTGTAATGCTGTTACCTGAAAAAAAAAAGAAAATATGAAAAAACTAACAATATGGGGGGTTATTGTTTCATGTAGTATTTTTTTTACACATCACTTTAGGGGGTTAATTCCATTCTTAAATTATTAAGTCTTTTAAAGGCTTCAGTATAATCTTCAGTAACTTCTAATAGGTGTATGATCTTACTAAGTTCTTTAGCTATGTACTCAGGAACATCTTCTTTATTTTCATTGTAGTACTCTAGTAAATCAGTGTACACTACTTGTATAGTGTTATCTATCATTATTATATCTTTGTTTAATATAACATTTAGTCCGTTTAGGTCTTTATTTAATCCTTCATTATCCATAATATAATTACTCCTTCCATTTATTCAGTTATAATTTCAATTTCACATAAACCTTTAATATATGCTATGTCTTCTTTTCCTGTGTGTAAGGTATATAGTAAGTATTGGTTTTCATGTGGATTAAGTAGGGGTTTGAACTGTTTAAGGGGTAATGTGAACTGAAAACCATTATTATTAGGAACTTTGTTTACTTGTATTATGTTAGCTGTATATCTTACACTATCCTTTATTTTCATATTTATAGTACTGTTAGTGTTTCCAATATTGTAAAATGTTTCAGAGTCCACTAGATAAAACCGGTTTTCATACTCATATATTACAATTGAATTAGGGTTATAGCCACCCTTTGTATAATCTGAGAAATTGAAAAAAGAAATTAGTAAGGGTGGAACTCTCACAAAGTATTGATAGCTTACACCCTGTTTATTATGTACTTTTCTTTTACTTATTTTGTACTTGGTTTGTATGGTTACTTCTTCAGGTGTTCTACTTATTTTCATGGTAACAGTTACCCCCTTTTCTTATTCTTTGTGTGTATTCTTTTTCTAGTTTCTAGTATGGTGTTTACTGTTTCTTCTAGTTTGTTAGCTTCTTCAGGTGTACCCTTATACTCAGTGTTACTTAGTAGTGTACTTAGGTTTTTCTGATAGTATTTACTTTGATCTCGTAAATATATATTGTCTACAAATTTTATAGGTACATCTAAGTTAGTGGCTAATTGATCACTGTAATAATAATCAATGTTTTTATTATACATTAGGCTTATTATTTTTGTGGTTATTCCATTAACTAAAGTTTGTGTTAAGTGTTCTTTGTATATGAACTGTAGTACACAGTTTTCTAGTTTTATACAGTTCATTTCTGTTAGATAGTAGTTAGTCATTTTTCACACCTCATATAACATTATGCTTATTGTTTCTTCAAGTTCTATTATTGCTACTGCTTGGGTTATTTCCTGTGTTATTCCTTTTGTGGTGTTTGTTACAGGTTTTAGGGTGGTTAGTATTGTTTGTGTTAGGGTGGGTTTTATGTTCATGGTTTTAGCACCTTCCATAATAAAAAAAATAGTGGTGGGTGGGTTATAGTCCCATTTCTTCTATGTATTCTGTGCTTTTAGCTAATTTTAGTAGGTTGTTTATTGCTTTTCTACTGTCTTTAGCTTCTATTATTGCTTCTTCAGTGGTGTTGTATCTTAATAAATATTCAATTTCTGTTATGTTTTTATATTTGCTTCCTATTAGGTTTAAACACATTTTAATCATTCCTATTACTTTTTTTGGGTGTTTTTTGGCTTTGTTTGTGTGTGTAAGTATTAGCCTCTACTCCCTACTACTATATATATTGTTAGTAGTATATAAAGGTTTAGGTGCTACAGTACCTAAAAAAAATAAGTAACAAAAACCACACCCACACCACAAAAAAAAACACACAAAATAAAACCACCCCTAAAAGTACTGTAAAAAGTTTAAAAAAATTATAAAATAGTATGATTTACACCCACATTAACAACACACCATATAGTAATTAACCCACAGAAAAACCTAAACAGGAACACAAACACCCACACAAATATTACAATAAACCCTAATCATTCACATAGTAACACAGAAACAAAGCACCTAATAACACACATCATTAATAATTAGGTACACACCCCCCTAAAAAATAAAAGAATACTAACAACACCTATAGTAATAGGACATAAAAACAGAGAAAACACCCACACCACACCCACAAACAACACAAATACATACACAACAAAGAAGAAAAAAGAAGAAAACACCCACAAAAAAAACAGGAAAACCACACATTTAGGAAACAACACACCTAAAAAAAAGATAGAAAAAAAATAGAATAAACAATTAATCACTAGTTAAAAACTCAGTACTACCAACACTAACTAAACCCATAGTATTAAGAACAGGATCTTTCAAGTAAGGATTAACAAACCATGTTAGAGAGTCTTCAGTAAATACAAGTTCCTTATTATTCCTAATAAAATATTTCCTATTATTAGGTTTTCCATGTTTCCTAAGTGGAATAACAATAATTCTTTCAGGAACTATAGGAACTTCAGTACTATTATTAAACCCTGTTAGGTCAGTATCATATTCAACTTTACAGGGTGTAATAAAGTTTCCTGTAACACCATTATTAATATAGGTTACTAAGTAAAGGTGTTCTATGTCTTCCTTCAGGATCTCCTTCCAATAAGTCAATAATTCCACAGGAATATTAACTTCCTTATATTCATAAGTCTTATTCTTATTTTTTATTTTATTTATTGTTACTTTCTGTTTGTATGTTACATTCAATTTATTACTGTGTGTATTGATTAGCATTAGTTCCACCATAACTATAAACCCCCCTTCATTATTACCTTCTAGGAACATTAAAAGAATTATTACCAAAGTTTACAGTATCATACTGAGTAAACTCACTTAATCCTATCCTGTTAATTTCAGCACTTCTTTTATTAATGTTCCGTGTAAGAATTTCTTTTACTTCTTCTTCCGAATAATCTTCTAACAGGCTCTGTAAATCTTCAGGTTTTACACTTCCTGAAGAATTATCAATAAGGATATTAATTAAATCCTGTTCCTTTGTGGCTTCCATGTCTATATATTTTATCTCAGGAACTTCAGTATTAGCTATGTGTTCCACACTGTTTAATAACTCATGGTTAAGCTTAGTAGCATTAAGTAAGGTTTTTATTTTTTTGTCAGGGGGTAACTCCTTATTATTAATTACTCTTTCAAGTTCATTATTAAGGGCTTGATAAATTTTTTTATCTATGTTTATTGTTTCTTCTTCATAAATTATTAGTGTTTGTTTGTGGCTCGTTATTAGTTGTATTTGTAAATAATTGTCATAGTCAATAGTTCGTGCTTTCCATTTCCATAGGCTACTAGCTTTCTTAATTTGATTGTAGGAAGGAAAACTTTCTAAGTAGGGTTCTTTTTCTTTCATAATTTGTACTACTTTGTTTAGTCTTCGTGTTCCTTTCATGTCCCTATAGTATGTAAACCATTTATATTTATTGTCAGGTTCGTTAGGTTGTCTTAACCAACTGTAATTATTTTCATTAGTGTAAACTACCATTTTATTAGCTCCTTAATTGTTTCTATTTCTTTTATTTCTTCAATTCTTTCAGGTGTTATAGGCCGTGTTCCTGTGTTATGCCTGTTTTCATTTATGCCACTTAGTACACTGTTAAAGTTAAGTGTAACATAATGTTTAGTCCTGATTTTCTTCTTCTTCTTTTTTTGTGGCTTTACTATATATTTAGTATAATACCTGTTTACTTTGTGGGTGGTCTTCTTCAGTTCCTTTACTTTCTCAGTTATTAGCCTGTGTTTTTCTCTCTCTGTTATGTTATCCTGTATTACTATGTTCATATAACAGAAAATAAAAACATTAGTTCCTACTTCATAATTAGTATAAGTATACTCAGGGTAACTACTATTTACTTTTATGATCTCTCTAAGTTTCTGAAGGTTACTTCTTACCTGTAACACAATATCTTTTATTAATTGTTTCTGTTCCACACCACACCCATTATTATTAGGTGTCATAGTATACCCTAAGACTTCTAAGTTTAAGGGTATCATGTATAAAACCATATCAATAAGATTAAGATTAATTCTCAACAGTTCTTCAAAGTTTGTTATTATATCTTCATTTCCATGCTCGTAAACATCATAGATTATTAAAAACACCCCCTTAGTGAACATTACTTTTTAGGGTATTCCTACACCCTAAAAGTCATGTTAAGTACTGTTATAATTTATTCAGTAACACTTCTTTCACTGTGTCCGTGTGTTCCTGTGGTGTTACTCCTTCAGGAACTCCTACACTTTCAACTAGTTCACAGAGTTTAGAAGGATCATTAACACTAAGATTATTGTATGTGTTTTCCACTATCTCAGAAAAAACAGTATTCATATTCATACAGTACTTATTAGTATTAGCCTGTTTTTTGTGTCCCATTTCTCCTATTTTATACTTTATTTTATCATGTGTTTTTTTAACCTTCATGAACTGCTTCTTATACTCCTTGTAACACTTTTTAAGTTTCCTAAGTTCCTGTTTATAGAACTTAGTGTATTCTTGAGTAAGTCCTTTACACTGTGCTAAAAATTTGTAATTAGTGAAATATACTAGGTTTACTATTTGTGTTTCCACTAGGTCGCTATAATCAATAGTTACTAAAATGTCAATAAGGATAGTTGAAAGATATTCCTTACTTTCTTCTTTTCTTAGTAGTAAACAAGTATCTAATAATAGTAACATATCCTGTATTACTTCAGTGTGTAACTGTTTTATTACTTCTTCAGGTTCACACTTCCTTATTAAGTCTGTGGGTATTTCTGAAATGTTTAAGGTTTCTAAGATATGTTCCTGAGTATTAGCTAACAGTCCTGAATATACATCATTAGCTTTAGAAATAAGATCAGTTGTATTCATGTTACTAATTTATGTGGGTGGTGTATTAATAAAGGTTTAGGTTTCAGAGTACCTAATATATAATGGTGGTGTGGTGGTGCTGAAGGTGTACCTGTAGGAAAAACCTAAATTTTACTATGTTTTTTAGTCTTAAAACTTGATATTTGTTGATGTTCACACCACCACAGGAAACAAAAATAGAGATCCACCCACACTAATAATATAATACAAACAATGAAGAAATAGAATAAATGTACACTAAAAATTTAGTGTACCATTTTTATTAGAAGATAAACTAAAATGTGTAGTATTATATTTTGATTTAATACTAATGATGAAGTATTATTACTTCATCAACACCACCACCTAAAAGACATATTCAATGTTTGCTAATAATGGAACATTATTTTTTTTCTTTGTGCCACTTTCTTTTTTTTGTAATATTTTGGGTGGTTTTGGGTGGTTTTGATTGGTTTTGGTATATTTTGGATATTTTGGATATTTTCATATAAGTTTTATATCCAATGAACAATAAATATATCCTGCTTACACAAATTATACTCTGTATTCAGATATTTCTTCTATGAGTTCCTGATTAGATTTATGTAAGTTATCTTCAAACCATAGAATATATTTAACTTTTAGGTTGTCAGGGTTTTTTATTTCATAAGTTATAAAATCATTAGGTATGTCTTCAATGAATAGTTTATTGGTATATTTTTTCTTAAGGTTTCTTCCTAATGTGTTTAGGTTATACTGTGTGGTGTCTATTCCTAATATGTGTAATTCCTGATCTACATTATTATAACATACTCCCATAGAGTCATGTTTTAATGTGGGTTGATTATTAGAAGGGTTAATAGGTGTTACTGTTAGTTTGTTGTTTGTTAGCTCCCATTTTAATAATGTTCCTTTTTCTATTTCTAGTATGTCAGTTATTGTTTTAGGAATTGTTGTAAATAGTGTTCCTTTTCCTTGTTGTACTTTGGTTATTTTGTGCTTCATTTTTTAGTTTTTACTCCGTTTATGTTTACTCCTATATTTTCTATAGGGTTTTCTATATAGTAATATATTTACTCATATTTTATTATTATTGTTAAACTTTGGTCGGTTGCAATGAGTTTTATGTATAAAAGTATGGTTACACATTACTATATATATTTCTATAGTATTTTCTATAGGGTAAAATAATTACAATATCACTATATAGTTTTCCATAAGGTAAAAATAAGAACAGCACCCTATTTTTAAGAAATGAATAAAAACAGAAACAAAGCTATTTCATTTAATTATAACCCTGCTCCCTAACTTTTCCTTTAACCATATCAAAAAATAAGGAATATCCATAGAGAAAAAAACAGGAAAAAATAAAAAAGAAAGCTCCTTCCTTTATATCAAAAACCACTAAGTTTAAACTTAGGGAAACTTAGAAATAAGCCTTCAGAGAAAAATTTGAAAAACAGTACAAAAACACACACAAAAACACAGGAAACAAGAGCTAACCCCCTGGAACTCCCGTTAGAACTGTTTTCAAAGAAATAACAATACAATATAACACCTGTTATAAACACAGAAAACACCCCTAAAAAAAACCCTCAGAATGACCTATAAACACATAAAACATTTATAAACAACACACAAACACCTAACAACAGTCCATATATTAAAAGAAGAAAAAAAGCTAAGTTACTTTAGGTTATATTAAGCCTTTTTTTTCTCAGATTAGCTAAAAAACAAATCTCTGCTAACTTCCCTAAGTTTTTGTGATTTTTCCCATTTTAGAAAAAAAAAATAAAAAAAAGTGTTTAATTGTCATTTTTTACAAAAAAACATAAACATCTCACAGAAAGTATTACTTAATTAATAATATATTACATAAAAAATAAAAATACAAAAATTCTTTAAAACT
>Ga0247610_10002995_pt1 | contig 18942 bp, 11 predicted proteins | sample 174DNAGHGhighgp2_FD_193483 | JGI IMG/M metagenome (GOLD analysis project Ga0247610, IMG submission 193483) | Sheep rumen microbial communities from Palmerston North, Manawatu-Wanganui, New Zealand - 1742 DNA GHGhigh gp2 | ecosystem: Host-associated > Mammals > Digestive system > Stomach > Rumen...
AACTGTAAAAATACTTTACATTTTACAAAAAATATGTAAAAATATAGATGAGGTGAAGAAATGAAAAAAATTACAGATATGATAACTGTTTCAGAGTTATCAAGGTTAATTGATATCTCAAGACCTACATTATATAAATATATAAATGAATATGAAATTGGTGCTAAGCCATCATATGATCATAAATTTAAATCTTTATTTGATTTTATTTTAAAGGATACAACAATTAATAAAAATCAAATATATGATTATTGTATGATTATTTTTACATCATCAAATGATAAAGCAATTATAGATAAAATAAAATATTTAATTGAGTATGACAAATATAAAGAAATATTTACATTAATAACTAATAATATAGATAGAATCGATTCAGATGATTTAAAAAAATATTTAAATGAAAGGATTAATGATTATGAATGATAAAGTAAAATTATATAAAGAAATAGAAACTAAGATTAGACTTGTAAGACTTGAAAATGAAATTAAATATTATGAAGATGTAATAAATAAAAAATCTCCAAAGGATATTAATGATAATGATGGCTTTTTCAATAAAACTAAAAAGAAGCTATCAAATAATTTGAATAAAAATGAATATGAATTCGCTAAAAAAACATTAGATAATTTAAAAAATATTTATGATGATTTATTATCAGATTCAATGCTAAAATCATATTCAATTGATAATGATATAGAATTTAAAGAAAAGGTATCTTTGTTATTTAATGATGATAAATTTAGTGTTGCCAAGCTTGAATTTGTAATGAGTATCATATTAGATAATACATTTGCATTCACACAAAATGGAATTTCATATCCATATTTATCAGATATATTAGGATATAATGAAGATTATTTATCTTTAATAGAAAAGAAATTAAGAGGGTTCTATCAAGATATTAATATCAAAAAATCTGATTTATTAAGAAATGCATGTATAATTTCTGTATGCATAGCTCCTGCATTACTTATTACAGGATTTGCTGGTGGATTATTTGTTGGTTCAATTTTTAGTGAAGCAATGGTAGGTTTACTTGTTGGAGGCGGATTAGTAGCTACTGCTGGTTTAACATATGTTTGTCTTAAGGAAGTTGAAAGAGAAAAGCTAAAGGAAGAATTTTCAAAATTAAATGTAGAAGAAACTTCATTAAATTTAGCAAAGACTATTGTATTAATTGAACATATGAATAATGTATATACAAAAACACATGACGAAGAAGCAGAAGAAATCTATGAATCATTTGTTGATGAATATATTGATTTAAAGAGTGATGTTGATTTAAGATTATTTATAAATAAAGAAAATGTTGATTTAAATGATAATAAAAATAAGGTATTTCACAATGCTGATCAATTACTTAAAAAGACATTACAGTTAGTGAAGTAGTTTTAATAAAAAATCAGAGCTTATGCTCTGATATTTTTTTTAAGGTTTAGTTTTATAATCTCGGATAACAATGATTTATAATCTATATTTGCTTCTAAAGCACTTGATGAAAAATGAGAATATGGTGATAGCTTAGGAGAAGAATCACAATTTATACAATATATATTGTTATCTTTAACTATAAAATCGATTTTTGAATATATTTTTAATCCTAATAAATTAGTGATTTTTGTTGCATAATTAACGAGATTTTTTTCTATTGTTTTATCAATATCGCAAGGACATCTTTTAGATCTTATATCTGATATATTAAATCCTAATTCGTCTAATTTATTATTTAAATACAATACCTCTAATGTAGGAAGTGGCTTATTATTTAATAAGGAAATAGAATATTCATGACCTTTTATATATTTTTCAATCATTATTTCATTATCCCACTTAAATGCTTCATTAACATATTCGATAAATTCATTATCATTATTACATATATTAATACCAATACCCATTCCAAGTGTATTTGTTTTTATAATTACAGGATAATCAATATTATGTTCTTTTGGATATGATATATTATTATCTTTAAATAAGAAGTAGCTATCAAGTATAGGAATATTATTTTTAATTAATAATTCCTTTGTATATAATTTATTTGACGTTTTAAGTGTAGAATTATAATCATTACCTGTATAATCTATACCTAATAAATCAAACGTTGATTGGATTTTACCATTTTCTATATCATTTCCACTTAATGCAATAAATACTAAATCTGCTTGAAGACATATTTGTAATACATTTGGTCCAAAATATGATTGTGATTCATATATTCTACGTTTTTTGACAGCCCATAAATCAGGTAAATCCTCACTTATTTCACTAATATCCATTGAATATTTTTGTGGTTCGCTAAACGCATTTTCAATTTTTAATTCTTCATTTTTATATCCCATATATGGATCAAGTAAAATTGCATTATGTCCTATATTATTTAATTCATTATATATCATATAACCATTATATAATGATATATTTCTTTCAAGGCCTAAGCCGCCTGCTAGGATGACTATATTTAAATTATCTAGCAATGAATCAGTTGTATCATCTAGCTTATTTATATCTATATTAGAGCCATTGAAATCTACCTCTAATGTTTTTAGCTTTTCTTTTATTAATGAAATTAAAGCCAATGCTTTAGATATTTGTTCTTTAGATAAATCTATATCATAATTCTTTTTTGCGATTGATTTAATCTTTTTAACAATAATTTTATTGACATGTAAAACTAAGAAACTAGAAACACCTAATATTAAATTTAATTTTTTAGAATTTACTATGTCCTCAATCATTTGAATAGTATTTATTAATGCTAACACATTAAAATATGTCATTATATCCTTTAATGCTTTTAAGAAATCTTTATTTTCCTTTGCATATTTAATAGTAAATGCTATAAGATATGATGCGTTATCAACATATTCTGGATTACCTATCATATCAAGCATATATGAGATAAAATCATTTGTTGATAAATCAGAACCTATTCCAAATGCTTTTTCAACTAATGAACCAACTAAATAATTATTTTTAGATCTATCCTTATCATTTTTAGCTGATCTAATCATACTATTAATAAACCCTTTTAAAATGATCATTTCTTGTCTTTGACCATTAGGATTAATATTTATTTCATATTTGCCAAGTTCATAGAAATTAAAGAATGTATTAGGACAGTGGCTTTCTGCAAATCCACCATTGCCATATCCATATCCATAGTAGAAGGTTTTATTTCCAACATCATTCATTAATATATTTACAAAGTCAAAATCAATATTATGGTTTTCAATAATATTTTGTCTTTTTAATATTTCTTTTTTATAATAATCTATGAATTTGTCAGAAAAACCTTGACCATCAAATGATATACATCTATCGATAGTATCGTTTAATATAGTGATATATTTAGCCTTGTTACCACCCTTTGAGTGTCCAGTAACAGTAATATAATAATTATTTAAATTGTGTTCATTATATATTTTTTTATACCATTCTAAGGCATTTATCTGTTGTAAAGAATCAATTTGGTTAGCACCTAAAAAATCATCAGTCCATTCAGCCTTTGCAGTACCTCTAAATGCGATTACACATTCTTTATATTTTTCATTTATTAAAAGACAAGATAGACCAAGGCCACCACCAAATGCCATATCGAAATGAGAATCTATTATTTTTGTTTCCAAGAGATTCTTATTATTCTTTATCGCAATCAAAATATTTTTAAAATCTAGCCCTGTCATAAAAGAGGCATAGTCCATTTCTAAATCAATTAAATTTAAATCAATAGATTCGATTAAGTCATTAATTGTCTTACCATTGAATTTAGATATATTGTATAGAGGTGGAATATTTTCAAGATATGTTAAGTTTTCTATTAATAATAATTCATCAATACTAAATTTCATAAATTCACCAATATTCTAAATTGATTTTATCATATTTATTAAAATTAATTAATAATTTTTAAATTATTATTTGTTTATTATATAATTTTAAATTAAAATTAAATAAAGTGTGTATTTGGAGGATTCTATGATATTAAGTAAGGATTTTGAAAAAATATTAAATTTAATATTAGAAATGTCAAAGGAAGAAAACTATTATAAGCTACTTGAGGATATATTAGAAGTAGGAATGAATATATCTAATGCAGATGGTGGTACATTATATTTATTAAAAGAAGATAAATTAGAATTCTTCTTTATGATAACTAAATCTCTAAATATAAAAGAAGGAGGAATAAATAAAAAAATTAACCTCCCTCCTGTAAATATTAATTCTGAAAGTGTTGCCGCATTATGTGCCAAATCAAAAAGAGTAATAAATGTAAGAGATGTATATAGTGATAAGCAATTTAATTGGACTAAGCCAAAGGAATATGATAAACTAACAGGATATCATACAGAATCTGTTTTAGTTTTACCTTTGTTTGATAAGAAAAAGAATATACTTGGTGTTATGCAGCTAATCAATGCGACATTATTTAAAAATGTAGTACCATTTTCATATGATGTTGAAACAATATTAACTACATTATCAACATTATCAGGTATCTTACTTGATAATATGTATTTATATAATAGTGATAGACAATTATTAAATTCATTTATAAATATTTTTATTAAGGCGATTGATAATAAATCTAAACAAAACATTAATAAAACAATAAAAGAATTTATTAATTATTTAGATGTTGAAGATTATAAAAATAAAGAAAATGATATTATTTTCGCTTCAAATTTATTTGATATTGGCTCATTATATTTATCTAATTCAAATAAACTAGATATTGATTTAATATTAACAAGATATGAATTGATATCATATTATATTGAAATCAATTATAAGAACAATCTAGATAAATATAATAAAGAAATTGAATTAATAAACAATTCAAAAAAATTTATTGTTAATATCAATAATAAAAACAAATTAGATAATAATGATATATCATTTGCTAAAGAAATTAATAAGATTAAATATGTTATTAACAATAAAGATTATTATTTATTAAATAATAATGAATATGATATTTTAATTAATAATAATTCAATTTCAGATAAAACATCTGAAATATTAAATGATTTAAGCTTAGATGATAGATATATTGATATAAAAAATATAATTATTAATTTTAGTAAATTTATTAACAAGGAAGAAGTAGATAATAATCTATATAAATATGTAAATATATTAGCTTTAGCATATTTATATGAACAAAATGATATTAATATATTAAATGAATATGATTTTGATTTAGAATTAAAAAATAAATTTATTAAATTTATAGGATAATAACAATGAAAATTAAAATTAAAGTATTAAAAATGGTATCACATAATGATTTAATAAATGAATATGAAAATCCTATACTACATGCATGTGATATGAAATTAAATCAAGAATTTATCTCGATTAATGGTAAAATGCCAGAAGGCTTTTGTTTAAGCGCTTGGGATAGTGTAGGTCCTTTTGTTAAAAGACTTAATGACGGCGAAACTAATTTTTTTGATGGTTGGATGAAAAATGAAAAATCTGCAATGATATCATGTAATGATGGCTTTAGGCCTGTATCATTTTATATCGAGGTCATTGAATAATGAAAGATATATTAGATGTATTATTTATTAAAAATATTGAAGTAAAAAAAGATATATTTAGAAATTTATATTATTCATCAGATAAAAATTCCTTTGCTGGATTTAATTATGATATATTAATTGAAAATAAAAAGTATGATAGTTATGAAATAACTAAAGAAATATTAAATAATATAGGTGAATATCATAAAGAATATAAAGCATTTATTAAATTAAAAGATAATGAATATTTTATTAGAATATTAAAGGATAATGATTTATATTGTTACGACATATTAATGTATAAAATTAATAATAAAAATGAATATGATAAATATAATAGAATATTCTTCAAGAATAAAATAATTATCCCTGATTCTTTAATTAATATTAAATATCCATTAATATTTGTAGATAATCATATTAATTTAATTAAAAATGAAATATTATTTACTAAATATTTAGGATATGAGGATTGGGACTTTAAAAATAAATGTAGTAATTTCATAGATTTATCATGTGAAAGTAATATTATTAATGATTTTAAAGATAATGATTTTAAAAAAGAATATACATTTATAAAAAAAGGTGGAGACAAAATCGTTCTAACATTGGATATTATTTATAAAGATGGCTTTTATTATATAAGAAATATAATAAAATAAAAACTAAATTCATCCGTTCGGATGATTTTATTTTTTTATAATAGGTATATAATGGTATAGAAGGATGTGTTTTTGTTATGAAAATGAAGACAAAAGCTATTATATTTTCTCTATTAGCTTTCTCACTTATGTCATGTGGTGGAAGTAAGGATAAGGAAAAAACTAGCAAAAGTGATGTAATTACAGAAAATAGTAGTGAGATAATTAGTAGTTCTAGTGAAATGGAATCAAGTGAATCTGAATCACTTTCAAGTGAGGAAGAAATTGAATCAAGCTATGAGGAATCATCTTTAGAATCAAGACCTGATGAAATACCTGATGATGGTACTAACCTATTAAAAAAGGTTTATAACGATTTCAATAAGGTTAAGCTATCTAATGAATATTTAAATGTAAAGCTAGATTCAGTTTCTAGTGTTGTTTCATATGATAGTGATAAGCAAGTAGAATTTTTATCTAATATAGATTGTTTCGAATGTGAAGTTAGTTCTGATGATTTAAGCTACTTATTAGATTTTAATAAAAACTTATCTAAAAATGAATCTTATTATGGTAATTTAAAAGGTGGTTTAGTTTCTAATTTTGGTGATTATTATAATGAATTAATAGAATATGAAAACAATACATATGGTGAAAACAATGTGGATATTTATTTATTAAATAGTAAATATTTAGTAATTAAAATAGAAGCATCAGATGGTTCTAATTTAGATTTGATAGTAATTGATGATTTTGGTTTAATATCAAATATTAATATGAAAAGCTATACATATTCAATATCTAATACTAAAACACTAGAAAATGGCACATTAAGTGAAGATGATTTATCTTTATTAAATTCTGCAAATGTTAGAATTGATGATGATTGTGCAACTATTGATTATAGTAATCTAAATAATATTAAGAAATTAAATATTGTTTCATCATATAGAGAAAAGATTATCTCTAAATTAGATATTAATACAATTAAGAATTGTACAACATTAGAAGAAATAAATGTTGTTGGTGAAAGCGAATATTATTCATCAAAGGATGGTGTTTTATTTAATTCTTCAGGATCTGAATTATTATTTTATCCACAATCTAAATTAGGTGAAGAATATATATTACCTTCAAAATGTAAAAAGATTGGTGAAGAAGCTTTTTCAAACAATATTAATCTTACAAATTTAATTATTAATTCATGTAACGAAATATCTAAATCAGCTTTTAAAAATTCTAATATAAAAGAATTAGAGATATATGAATGTAATAAAATAGCTGATAAGGCATTTGAAGGAATGAAGAATTTAAATAAATTGATAATTCCTAAGATTAATACTAATTTATTGTCATATTTTTCAGATAAAGTAATAGATGGAATGGAAAAATTTACATATGATAGTAAAACATATTATATTCCTACAAATTTATCATATTTAAATATTTTATCTGGTGATATTTCAAATGATTCATTTTTAGGGTTTAAGGATAAAATAGAAACAATTATTTTACCTAATACTATTGAAATAATTGATGATAATTTATTTAAGAATTTCACAAAAATAAAAAGTGTTGTTGGAGAAGGAGTATCTGAAATTTTAAATAATGCCTTTATTAATAATACTACACTTGAAGAAATTTCTTTAAAAAATTGTACTATAGTACATGATAATGCTTTTAAAAATTGTAATAATTTAAAAACTGTTGAATTAGAAAATGTTAAATCAATTTGTGAAAGTGCATTTGAAGATTGTATTAATATAGAAGAGATTAACCTTTCAAAATGTGAAAATATCAACGACAAAGCATTTATGATTAGCAATGAAAATATAGAATATTCAAAGCTTAAAACTGTTACCGTAAAGAATTTAAAAGCAGTAGGTGAAAATGCCTTTAAAAATTGTGTTAAATTAGAAAATATTAATTTAGATACTGTAGAAATTATTTATAGCTCTGCTTTTAAAAATTGTATTAAGCTAACTACCATAAATTTATCATCTTGTACTGATGTTGGTTCACACGCATTTGATTCTTGCAAGGGGCTAATAACAGTAAATGTGCCACTTTTAAAAAAAATAACTAGCAATATGTTTGCGGATTGTGTAGAATTAGAATCTATAGCTGGAAGCTTTGAATTGATTGAAGAATATTCTTTCAAAAACTGTGGAAAACTAACTGATATAAATTTAAGTGACACAAAAGAAATTTGTATGGGTGCGTTTTTTAACTGTACTTCTTTAGAATATGCCGATTTATCCAATCTTGAAAATATAGAAGACGCTTCATTTAAGGGGTGTAGTAGTTTGTTTTCAAATAACAGTGAAACAAATGAATTAAATATGCCAAATCTTAAAAAAAGTGCGGGTTCTGTTTTTTATAGTTGTACCAATTTACAATATGTAAATCTAGGTTCTTTAGAAACTATAACATATGGAATGTTTTCATGTTGTAATTCATTAAAATTAGTAAAAGGCATTGAAAATGTTACAACAATAGAAAATAACGCTTTTGAAAATTGTACTTCTTATGTTGGTTGTATAAATGATATAGATGATTCATCAAATGACATATTTTATGAAAAATTATTATCAATTGGTGAAAGTTCATTTAAGAATTGCGAAAATATGAACTTGTTTAGAGCTCCATATTGTAAAACAATAGATTATAATGCGTTTGGCAATTGCAAAAATTTAACACATGTCAATTTACCAGATGCAACAAATATAAATGGTAGAATATTTGAAGGATGTGAAAACTTATATTCTTTATATATTGGTTTAAAATCATTTAATAGTAATAATATAGCAGATTTAAAATTATTTAATCAATTATATTTATATTGTTATAGTATTGATTTTAAATTTACTGGATTTAATAAGCTTGAAACACTTTATTGTTATTATGCACAATCAATATGTGATGAAGCATTTAAGGATTTAACTAATTTAACTAGTGTGTCACTTTCAAATGTAACAACTATTGGTTCTTATGCATTTTATAATAGTGGATTAAAATATTTCAATGGTAATAGTGTTACATCTGTTGGACAATATGCATTTGCAAAATGTAGTAGTCTTCAATCATTAACTTTAAATAAAGTTACAAAGATTCCTGATTATTTATGCTATCAATCATCTTTATTAACTACATTAAATTTAAATGCATGTGAATCTATTGGTTCTAACGCATTCAATTATTGTAAAGAATTAAAACAATTATATTTACCAACTGTTAAATCTCTTGGCTATAGAGCATTTATTGCATGTACTGGTTTACAAACAATTACATTTGACTCATTAGAAACAGTTGGAGAGGAAGCATTCCGCGAATGTACAAACTTAACTACTGCGACAATTAACAAAGTTACGACAATAAGTGATAGTGCATTTTATAGCTGTAATAGCTTAAAAACTGTAAATATGAATAGTATAAAAGAAATTGATTCATACGCATTTTATAATTGTCAATCATTAATTAATTCATTGAATTATTCAAATCTTTCATCTATTGGTCAATATGCTTTTTATGGTTGTAAAGGCATAACTGAAATTTATATTTATGGCTATGTAGGAGATAGTGCATTTATTAATTCAAATGTAAGTGTAGTAAGAGTTAAAAGTAGTGCATCATTAGTAGAACAAAATGCTATTAACGGAGCTAACGTAAGTTATTTATATATAGAAAGTGAAACATTTATTAAAGATTTAACTGCTTCATCATTTAATAAAAAAATGACAAGCATTAAAAATGTATATGTTATAATTCCAACAACTACAGATATTCAAACATTAGTTACTAATACTCATGTATTAAAAACTTATTATACAGTATCTGGCCCAACAACTAGTGGTGGATATAATACGTATACATATAAAAGTAAAGCATTAGCTTAAAAATTGAGAGGAAAAGTTAAAATGAAGAAGAAAAAGATATTATTAGGTTTAGCCTTAGGCTTATTTTCAGTAGGATTAGTATCATGTGGAGGCGGAAGCTCAAAGAAAAAGGATACTACAACTACCACAACAACAGAAGAAAAATCACTTGTAATAGATGAATTTAAAGTAACATTTTTAAATTATGATGGTACTGAATTATATTCATATGTTGCCCCAAAGGGTTCTATCGCGAAATATGAAGGAAATCAGCCTGAAAGAAATGATGGTAATTTATTTGCATCATATGTGTTTGATGGATGGGATAAGCCACTTGGAGAGGTAGAAGAAAATATAGTTTATACAGCTAAATATAAGGTTGCATATTCTAAAACATTCTATTCTAATGGATTATTATTCGAATTATCTGATGATCAAAAGGGTTGGTATATTAGAAAATATTTAGGTAGTGATACAGATGTAGTAGTACCTGCAGTATTTGATGGTTTACCTGTTACATCAATTTTATCAGGATGTTTTTCAAATAATGATTCAATTAAACAAATTCATATTGGAGAAAACATTAAATATATAGGCGAAAATGCCTTCTTAAATATGAAGGCAATGGAAAAGATTACTGTTGCGGATACAAATAAAACATTTAAGGTTATTGATGATGCCTTAATTGGTATTTATGATTACAATCCTACAGGAACAGAATCACAATTTAAGGTTAAGTCATTAATTTATATGCCTTCAACAAGAAATGGATTCTATGAAATTCCTGATGATGTTTCTATTTATAGGGGCTGCTTATCTGGATCAAACTTAAATGACTTAAAATTCTCAACAGACGTATTTAAGCCTCTTAATGTAAAGAATGTAGATGATGCATATATTACAACAATAAATATGCAAAATAATCAAAATTCAAGCTATGTTTATAAGGACTTATTTGGTGGTACTGAACAAGATGTTAATAACTCAAATGTTATTCATGTAATAGTATCTGGTGGAGATATTCCTTCTGGTATGTTTAGTAATAATACTAAGCTTGAATCAATTTCATTATATGAAAATGAATTAAATCCTATCACATCAATTGGAAGCCTTGCCTTCTATGGTTGTTCAAGCCTAAAGAGTATGGTTATTCCAAACTCTGTTGAAAAGGTTTCAAAAAGAGCATACCAAAATTGTAATTTTAAATCATTTGATATTGGTAGAGATAGCGAATTTAATTTAAGTGTTGTAGAAGATTATGCATTTGATTTTGATTGTGAATCTACAACATTATATAATGGTCTTGAATACATTGGTAACGTTGATAATCCATATATTTTAGCCTTCCAAATGGATAGAGATAATACTAAGACTAAGGATTCAGTAACTATTAATAAGAATTCTTTCTTCTTAAATGATAATTTATTAAATGAACCATATTATGCAGCTGGTGTTAAATTCAATTTCAATGGTGCTAAGATTAGATCAATTGGTGCTCATTCTTTATATTTTGTAGATGAAATTGATGGAGATAAGATTCCAGGAACTGTTAATTATATTGGTGATACTCCAATTAAAGATTTCACAACATTTGATGGTAGTGGCTTGTATTACTTAGTTGACGCATCTAATAAGAAATATTATATTGGTGGTGTTGGTGACAACTCACTTGATATTGATTCAACAACTAAATTTATTACAGCTAACACATTTAGTGGTGTTGAAGATGTTAGTAGCTCATCTAATGCATATTATTCTTATTCATTAACTGAAAAGCTTCTATATACAAGAGATAAGTCAACATTATTATTCTCAAATTCTGATTCAGATACTATTAAGCTTGATTCTTCATGTGTTAATATTGGTTCTTATGCATTTAATCATTCAGAGGTTGAAACTATTAATGCGTTTGACCTAGAATACATTGATGATTATGCATTCAAGGGCTTTGCTGGTACTGAAACATTAGAATTTAGATATGTTAGATCTGAATCTGATAGTAGAATATTAAATAGATTTAACGATTTAATTTATTTATCTGAATCTGTATTTGATAATTCAACATTAACTAAATTTAATGTAGGTAATAAGCTTGCATACCTTGGTAAGGTTTCTGCAACTGGTAAGACTATTGAATTATTAGAAAATGATGATTATTCAGTAATATCACCTGATAATAAGGCTAATTTAAATCCTGATTATAAAGATAATTATAGCTATTTTGAAATTGTTTATTCTATGATGGATTTAATTAAAAATGGTGTTGATGAACCTAAAACAGAATAAATTATAAAAAGGGATTTTAATCCCTTTTTTAATTTGTTATACTATAAATAGTATAAAATCATTAAGTAAATTAAGGATGTGCTAGTGTGATTAAAGAAGGATTTGTTGTTTGTGAAAACACATTTAAGGAAGGCTTTTTAAATAAAATAAATGGTATTTATGATTATACATTCATAAATATGGATGAATTATTAAAAAAGCTTTTATTTGATACAAAAAAAGAAGGTATATTAAAGGTATCATTAAAATTTAATATCAAGCCTGAAATCGCAAAGGAATACATCAGCTATTTAAAATATATTGATTTATTTTATGATTGTAATAAGCTTAATTTCTTAAAAGAAATATATAATTATTTATTAAATGAAAATATGATTATAACTGATTATCAGTTTAAAGAATATTTAAAGACAAAGCCTATTACTATAATAGGCTATATTAAATCTAAAGAATTAGATTTTTTATTTAAAATATTAGATTCAAATGGCTATAAATATGAATATATTAGTGAAGTGCCTAATGAATATATTAGAAGAAAGGTATATGAATTTTTTGATATAGAGGATGAATCAAGATTTGTATTTAATGAAATTAAAAAGCTATTAGATAACAATATACCTATTGATAATATTAAAATTGCTAATTACAATAATGATTATGAATTTATATTTAAAAGATTATCATCATTATATAGAATTCCTATTAATTTTGATTCTGATAAGAATATTTTATCAGTTCCTTTAGTTAAATATTTAATTAATAATTTAGATAAATTTGATAATTTTAATGATTTAATTAATTCAATTAAATCTAAATATAGTAATTCAGCATATTTAAAAAATATTATAAATATTATTAATTCATATCATTTATTTAATTATAAGCCTATCGAAACATTAGATTTATTATTAATGGAAATAAAAGAAATTAAATATGATAAGGTAATATATGATAATGGTATTATGTTAATAGATTTAGGCTCTCCTCAAATAAAAAAGGATGATTATGTATTTGTAATAGGCTTTAATCAACAATATATTCCACGTGTATATGATAATATAGGCTATTTAGGTGATGATATATTATTTAAATTAAATTTAGATACATCAATTGATAATACAATAATGGATGAAACAGTAGTAATTAATAATTTAAATTGTAGCTACAATTATATTATTTCATATAAATTAAATTCACCATTTGATTCATATTTACCTTCATCACTAATTAATAAATTAGATTATGAGGTTATCATATCAAATAAACAAATAGGCATTAATGAAAAGGAAGATAATATAATTATAGGTGAAGCATTAGATGATTATTTTAAATATGGAACAATTAATGAATATTTAAAGGATAATATATATGATATCAATTATGATTCATATAATAATGTATTTAATGGAATTAGTGATTCTAATTTAAAAAAATATTTACCTGAAGTAATTAAATTATCATATTCAGCTATGTCTAATTATTCAAAATGTGAATTTTCATATTTGATGGGAAATATTTTAAATTTAAATAAATATGAATCTGGCCTTGAGGCATATATTGGTTCATATTCTCATAAGATATTAGAATTATCATATTCATGTGATGATTATAATAAAATTAAAGAAGAAGCTTTAAAATTAATATTAGAAACTAAAAGAAGAAATATGCATGATGATAATATTAATTTAAGCAATAAGGAATTATTTTTCTTAAATAAGAGTGATCTAATTTTAAAGGAAGTAATTGAATTTAATAAATTTTATGAAAAAAATATAACTAATGTTAAAAATGAATTTGAAATAGAAATCCCTTATTTTGATAATAAATTAATATTTAAAGGCTTTGTTGATAAAATATTAATAGAAGAAAGTGATAAATTATACATAACAATTATTGACTATAAAACAGGTAATGATACACCAAGCCTTAATAATGTTATATATGGATTTAATTTACAATTACCTTCATATTTATTTATGATTTTAAAATCAAAAGAATTTAAAGATCCTATTATTAATGGCTTTTTCTTACAAAAGATAGGTCCTAATGATTATCCTAATTTTAAATTAAAAGGATATGCAAATAGTGATATTGATATCATTAAGCATTTAGATATATTTGATAAGGAATCATCATATGTTGATTCTTTAAAAATAAAAAATGATGGTTCATTATATGATTCAAGTAGAGTTATTAGTGATTTAGAAATGGAATCTTTAACAAAACTAGTAGAGAGTACTATCATTAATATTTACAAAAGAATTAGAAGTGGTAATTTTAATATTAATCCTAAAACTGATGGCAAAAATGATTATAGCTGTAAATATTGTAGCTTTAAGGATATATGCCATAAAAAAGAAGAAAATAAGGTTACTATAGAGCCTAAGGATTTCTTAAAGGAGGGTAATTAATATGGCATTTACTGAAGAACAACTTTTAGCTATTAATAAAAGAAATTCCAATATATTAGTTTCTGCTGGTGCGGGTTCTGGTAAAACTGCCGTATTAACTGAACGTATCGTAAGCCTAATTAAGGAAGGTGTCGATTTAAACAAGCTTTTAGTTTTGACATTCACTAATGCCGCCGCCTTAGAAATGAAAGAAAGAGTAAGACAAAAGCTTAAGGATCTGTCTTCTGATTCAAGATGCAAAAATGCACTTAAATTTATTGATTCAGCAAAGATTACAACCTTTGATGGTTATGCATTATTTTTAGTTAAAAAATATTTTTATGTTCTTAATATATCTAAAGATATTAAAATAGCTAATCATTATTTCTTAGAAATAAAAGCTTTAGAAATCTTAGATGAAATATTAGATACATTATATAAAGATAGTGTTGCTTTAGATAAATATTTTACTGAATTTAAAGCAAAAAATGATGATACATTTAAATATAATATATTATCTATTTATAATAGTTTACAATTAAATATTCATTTAGATGATTATTTAAATAATTATAATAAAATTTATAATGATATAAATGTTAATTCATTAATTGATAGATATGTTTCTTTAATAAAGGAATGTATGGAATATTTAAATTTAGCATTAATAAAATTTGAAGAATCATTATCTAATGATAATTCTAAATTAATTGATGAAATAGAATTAAAATTAGAACAAATTTATAATTTAAAAACATATGATGATATTTATTATTTTATAAATAATTTCAAGCTTTCATCTGTAAAAAAATCAACAGATGAAACTAAAGAAAAGCGTAAAGCAGTTAAGGATAATATAGATTATATTAAATCATTACTTTCTTTTAATAATATTGATGAAATGAAAGTAAATATTTTAAATAATAAGATTTATAGTGATTTATTTATTGATATTATTAAAAAGCTTGATTTAAGGTTAAATAAATTTAAAAAAGACAATAATTATTATGATTTTATTGATATTCAAAAGCTTGCGATAAAATTATTAGATTCAAATCAGGATATATTAAATGAAATTAAAAATAATTTATATGAAATATTGATTGATGAATATCAGGATACATCTGATATTCAAGAGGAGTTTATTAGTAGAATAGAAAATAATAATTTATATATGGTTGGTGATATGAAACAATCTATATATAGATTTAGAAATGCTAATCCATATATATTTAAGGATAAATATGATAAATATAGTCATAATCAAGGTGGTATTAAAATTGATTTAAATAAGAATTTTAGATCAAGAAGTGAAGTATTAAATAATATTAATACAATCTTTAATAAGGCAATGACTAATAGACTTGGTGATTCTGATTATTTAAATTCTCATCAAATGAATTATGGATTTGATACATATGATAGTCATATTGATAATATTGAATATAATATGGATATATTTGTATATGATAAAGAGGATTATAATAATGATAATGATTCATATTCAAATTCAGAAATAGAGGCATCATTTGTATCTAAAAAGATTAAAGAACTAATAGATTCAAAAATTAAAATTTATGATAAATCAATAAAAACATTTAGAGAAATTAAATATAAAGATATTTGTATTATTACTGATAGGAATACTAAATTTAGCTTATATAAAAAGATATTAGAATATAATGGTATTCCTGTGGCTATTAATGCAGATAGTGAATTAAAGGATAGTAAAATAGTACCAATTATATATAATTTAATAAATTTAGTTATTTCTGAAGCATTAAATAAATATGATGAAGATTATTTTCATTCATATTATTCAATAGCTAGAAGCTATTTATATCAAATGGATGATGATATTATATTTGAAAATGTTTTTAAGGCAAAGAATAATAAAGAAAGAATTAATGATATTATTTCTAATAAGGCATTAAATATATCTAAAAATATTTATAATTATTCTGCCAAGGAAATATATTTAAATATATTAAATGAATTTGATGTTGAATCTAAATTATATTTAATTGGTAATGTATATGAATCACTTGTTGTATTAGAATATATAATGGATTTTATTTCAAATATTAATGATATAGGTGTAACTATATTTGATATTAATAAATATATATTAGATATTTTAAATGAAAAAAGTGATATTAAATATTCAATATCAGTTGAGAACAGCCCTGGAGTTAAATTAATGAATATCCACAAATCAAAGGGGTTAGAATTTCCTATTTGTTTTTTCGTTGGCCTATCAACTAAATTTAATCATAGTGATTATTATAATAAAATTGGTTATTTAGCTGAAAGTGGATTCTATTTTGAAAATGATAATTCTATTTCTATTATTAAGGCTGTTGGAATTAGAGATTTAATGGTTAAGGATATATCTGAAAAGATTAGATTATTATATGTAATGCTAACAAGAACAAGAGAAAAAATGATAATAGTTGAAGAAAATAAAACAAATATTCCAACTAACTATAGAGAAATAGATTCCTTATCAGATATATTAGGAATGGCATTTGATGATATAAAGGATTATTCTAAATTAATAACTGATTTAGTATTAAATAAGAATTATAAATTAAAAATTAATAAAAGAAATATTAAATATAATAAAAAGAAGGAATATCTTTTAAATGATTATTATGGAAATATATTAGAAAAGAATAGAATTTCAAAAGAGGTAATAGAGGTATTATCAGATATAGAAATCGAAAATCTAGATTTTGGTAATAGGCTTCATGAAATATTAGAAAGCATTGATTTTAATAATCCTAATTTAAGTAATTTAAATAATGAAGAATATAATATTATTTCTAATGTATTGAAGAATGATTTATTTAAAAATATTAAAAATGCTAAAACATATCATGAACATGAATTCTATTTTAATTCTGATTTAAAAATGTATCATGGTATTATTGACCTATTAGCAATTTATGATGATCATATTGATATAATTGATTATAAATTAAAAAATATAGATTCAGAAAGCTATAATAGACAGCTATCAATATATAGAAAATATATTGAAAGCATATCTAATTTAAAAGTAAATTGTTACTTATTATCTTTAATGGATAATATTTATAAAGAAGTAAAATAATTATATTGATTTATTTTATTATAGTTTTATAATTATATTCGTTTATAGGTGAATTATATGATTTTAATTATAGCGAATATATTATCATTACTTGGCAATTTATTATTTACTTCATCAAGTATTGTAAAAAATAAAAAGAAAATATTGTTGTTACAATCATCTAATTATGTTTTAGCAATTATTGCGGAATTCTTAACTAATGCATATAGTGGTTTAGTTCAAGAAGCAGTTTCTTTAATTAGAAATATAATATTCTTATTTATAAAAATTAATAAAAAAATTATTAAATTAATATTAACACTAATATGTGTTATTGTTGCTATAGTAGTAGGTACTATTATAAATATTATATTTAGTGACAATGTTTGGTATGGCTATTTACCTATAGCTGCGACTATTGTTTATACATTCTTTATTGTGTTAGTGTTTATAATTAAATTTAAGGAAACTACAGTTGAATTATTAATGAAGCTTGGAATGATTATTAATTCAATTATTTGGATTATATATGGTTATTTTATTAAATTATATCCAGTTATGATTTTTAATGTATTAAATATAACATTATGTATTATTTCAATAATATTTATTATTAGAATAATAAAAAGAAATAAAATATTAATTAATATGGACTCTAATTCAAACTAGGCCAATAAAGTGAGAATCCTCGGTTATTTAATTTCTGAGATGATAGCTTTTGAGAAAAATAGTGATTTTTTTACAAATAAATCGCTATTTTTTTATGTTTTTTTTCAAACTATATGTAACGCAAAAATTTGGCTTATACATTGAATTTTTTGCTATTTTATGGTATACTATATGTAGTATGAGTAAGACAAATTTAATCCATGCACGAACATGTGTTTATAATGTAAATTATCATATCGTTTGGTCTGTAAAATATAGAAGAAAGGTTCTAAATTCTACTATAGAAAAGAGGTTGAAGGAAATCCTTTTGGATGTAGCTAAAGAAAAAGGATTTACTATCGTAGAAATGGAAGTCTGTGAAATGGATCACATTCACCTATTCGTCACTTCACATCCAAAACTTTCTATTTCTTATATTGTTAAGATGATGAAAGGTATAAGTGGAAGATTACTAA
>Ga0247610_10002997_pt1 | contig 18939 bp, 15 predicted proteins | sample 174DNAGHGhighgp2_FD_193483 | JGI IMG/M metagenome (GOLD analysis project Ga0247610, IMG submission 193483) | Sheep rumen microbial communities from Palmerston North, Manawatu-Wanganui, New Zealand - 1742 DNA GHGhigh gp2 | ecosystem: Host-associated > Mammals > Digestive system > Stomach > Rumen...
CTCTTCCTCGTCCGAAGAGTCGGGTTCTTCGGCACTTGGGGGCTCTGGGAATCGTGTGGGCTCCAGCTCCTCCACCTTGCCCAATTGGAAGGTAGTCAGTCGCTTACCCTTGGCCTTGAATCCCTTCACCGAAATAAACTGCTCAGCGTCTATCTCCTCCGAACCACGGAACTCATCGTTGCCACCATAGGTCACCAGCAAGCGTGGATAGCAGGTGTCCGTCAGCAACAGCTGTTGCGAGTTCGCGTTCTCGCCAATGAAGTTCTGCTTACGCTTCGTAGCCTCCATCTGGAATCGCTTGATGTACGGATATCCTTGGTTGTCCGCATCAAACAGCACACACGTCCACACCTTGTCCACCTCATATTTCTCTATACGCTGTATGTTGTCCTCGAAGTGGTTGTTCGGGTCGAAGTTGGTCAAGTAGTAGTCGCCATTCTTCAGGATGACCAGTATCTGGTCGCCGTCAAAGAATTCGCCCAGCAGTCGTCCGTGCTCGTCGTAGTTCAGTCGGTTCACGTCGGGGTCGTACCACACCTTTCGTCCACCCAGCGTCGAGTGTCCTCTGCTCTTCATGCCAATGCGGTGTATCTGGTATTTCGTCAGCAGGTTACCCTTCGCACTGCGTCCCTTGATCATCACCTCCGAGAAGTCCTTGTCGAAGAACACCTTCTTCAGCTTGGGTGCGGGGTCCAGTGTCACCTTGATCACCTCTGCCTCGCCATTCGGGTTCGATGTGAAGTACACCACGCGCGAACCCTTCGTGCCGTTGGTGATGTCGTATTCACGGTCGCGCGTCACTGACGATACGTTGAAGCGCTTGATGTAGTAGTAACCCTTCGAACCGTCGCGATATACGGCATTGTAGATGGTGCGCTGGTCGTTTTTCTTGAACACATCCAGCCACATCACGTTCTTGCCCACGAACAATTTGTCGGCCACTCTCACTACCTTGAACTTACCATCCTTGTAGAAGATGATAATGTCGTCGATATCCGAGCAGTTGCACACGAACTCGTCTTTCTTCAGTCCTGTACCTATAAATCCGTCCTGACGGTTAATATACAGCTTCTGGTTGGCCTCCACCACCTTCGTCGCCTCAATGGTGTCAAAGTTGCGAATCTCTGTCAGTCGTGGGTGGTCTTTGCCATACTTGTCCTTCAGGAACTGGAACCACTGTGCCGTCACCTCCACCAGGTTAGCCAGGTCGCGGTCTATCTCCTCTATCTCCGCCTTGATGCGCGCCATCAGCTCGTCAGCCTTATCCTTGTTGAATTTCAGGATGCGCTGCATCTTTATTTCCAGCAGTTTCAGTATGTCTTCCTTCGTCACCTCGCGCACCAGGGTGGGGTAGTAGGGCGTCAATCTTTCGTCAATATGCTCGCACACGGCATCAATGTTGGGCGCCTGCTCAAATTTCTTGTCCTTATAGATGCGCTCCTCGATGAATATCTTCTCCAGCGACTGGAAGTGCAGTTGCTCCAGCAGCTCGCCCTTTCTGATTTCCAACTCTTGGCGAATCAGGTCTTTCGTGCGTTCCGTCGAGTGCTTCAGCACATCGCTCACCGTCAGGAATTGCGGCTTGTTGTCCTCAATCACACAGCAGTTGGGCGATATGTTGATTTCGCAGTCCGAGAAGGCATACAGCGCATCCAGTGTCTTGTCGCTCGACACTCCGGGAGCCAGTTGCACCTGTATCTCCACCTTCGACGCCGTCAGGTCTTCTACGTGACGCGCCTTGATCTTTCCCTTGTCAATAGCCTTCAGTATCGAGTCGATAATGGTCTCCGTCGTCTTCGAGAACGGAATCTCGCGAATCACCAGCGTCTTGTTGTCCAGCTTCTCTATCTTCGCACGTATTTTCAGCGTCCCCCCACGCTGTCCGTCGTTATATTTCGACACATCTATGCTGCCACCCGTAGGGAAGTCGGGATATAGGTGGAACTCTTCGCCGTGCAGATAGCTGATGGCAGCGTCACACAGCTCCACGAAGTTATGAGGCAGAATCTTCGACGACAAGCCTACGGCAATACCCTCGGCACCCTGTGCCAACAGCAAGGGGAATTTCACGGGCAGTGTGATGGGCTCCTTGTTTCTGCCGTCATACGACATCTGCCACTCCGTTGTCTTCGCGTTGAACACCGTGTCCAGTGCAAATTTCGACAGTCTGGCCTCGATATATCGTGGAGCGGCAGCCCTGTTGCCCGTCAGTATATTACCCCAGTTTCCCTGCGTGTCTATCAGCAGGTCCTTCTGTCCCATCTGCACCAGTGCGTCGCCTATGGAAGCATCACCGTGAGGGTGAAATTGCATGGTGTGTCCCACAATGTTCGCCACCTTGTTATATCGTCCGTCGTCCATGCGCTTCATCGAGTGCAGTATGCGTCGCTGCACCGGTTTCAGTCCGTCCTCGATGTGGGGCACGGCGCGCTCCAGTATTACGTACGATGCATAGTCCAGAAACCAGTTCTGATACATGCCGCTGAGGTGATGCACTGCAGCTGCGTCAAATCGGTTCACGGGTTGATAGTCAGAGTGCGACTCCGAGGCATTCCCTTCCTCGGTGCTCTGCTCCACCATTTCGTCTTTTATCTCGTCGTCCATTATATATTATGGTTTTCAGTTTGTTTGCAAAGGTACAAAAAAAAAGTCGGGCCACCAAATGGCAGCCCGAAATTTTTCGTTTTCCACACCTACTTACTCATATCCTCAATGTCATTTCTCTCGTCCATAACACTCAGCACTTGCTCGTAGGTCAATGAGCCTTCCCCTTTCGGCAGGTCGCCATAAGCCGATGGTTTATATCCACCCTCTGCATCGAAGTTGCGAGAATCCCACATCAGCAACAATCGCTTCCAGACTTCCAAGCCCATTCTCTCATCATAGTGGTTAAATGCCTCTTCGGAGTAAGGTCGTATCAGCAAGGCACAGATGTAGATATCCACCGTCATCTGGTGCGGATCTGCACAATATACAATCTGTGCATCCCAATATCTAAAGTCTGGATTACCAGTACCCCAATATACTTCACTTAGACCATAAACATGGTGACTAAGAGACAGCATTTCACTGCGCATTTCGGTAGCAGGCAGTTTCTGCATGGTCTTTGGTTTCCAAACTCGGACGGTAACTTCACCCATTACTTCTTCTGCTGTCTTTACATAATGTTCCAGAATCAGCTTCTCTTTACTAAATGTTTTCATACTTCTTTTTAATTAACGTTTATAATTAGTTCTTCTGCGATTCCCAAACGGACGGACTGCGAAATGAATCCAGTAGGTGTAACCCTTCCGTTCTATTATCAACTCATCGAAATCTTCCTTGTTCAGGTCTGAGATGTCTAGCAATAGGGTTGCATAGCGAATAGCCTGCTCAATACCGACACATCGAATATCTACGGCACAACCTGTCAAGTGGTTGCTCTGTGCCCATCCCCCTACCGCCTTGTTCACCTCCGGACATCGGAATCCTGAGTTGATGATGATGGGGTCATCCCCATCACCATACAGGCCATTCCATCGTCTTCTCAGTTCCTCTAACCAGCGACATAAACGTTTCAGATTATTCACTTGTTCCTCATTCGGAACGTTCTTAATTCCCGTTTTCGTTTTGGTTAACTCAGCGAGCGTAAAATGCTCGCTGAGATTCATAACTTCATTTTTCATTTCTCATTTCTAATTTCTCATTTAACATTGTGTAAACACCCTTTGTAAGAATGTAAGAATGTAAGATTGTAAGGTTTCATCTTTTCTTAGTCCATTGACTCTTACCAGTCTTCTCTACCCAGCCCTCGCTTTTCCAGCGACTGATAATTGTGTATAGCGAACCGTCGCTAAACTCATTACCTTTCAGTCTGCGCAAGTCCTGGAAGCTGAAGGACGTAGGCAGTTGCTCGAAGATGCTGCTATTAATGGTATTACCAGTGTCACTGTTGTTGTCATCATGAAGATACTTATACAATAGTGGACCGAACACCTTAAGCTGCATCTGTAGCGTATATTCAGCCATGTTCAGGGCGAAGTCGATACAAGCGTTGCTTTCCTTGCCCGCCAACAGCATAAACACCACACCACAACGAAACCCTATCACGGCAGCTCGACGACGGAAACGGTCCTTGATGACATCCATGTTCATGGCCGACTCCACACGTTTCTCCTCCAGCCATCGGTCTATTGCCTTACGCAGTCTGGGGGTGTCATAGAAGCCCGTTGCAGAGCGAAGCAAGGCTGTGGCCTCGTTGATGCGGTTCATGTCTGCTTCCGATAATTCCTTGAACACTGTAATCTTTGCAAACATCGTGTCGGGCATCTCCGAAAGCATCATACGGCTCGACAATCCGTTTTCTGCATTCGATTCATTTTTACCCTTGAACATCTTCAGGACAGTTCTTGGCGTGCCGAGGATGGTCCATGAATATGCCACATTCACATCACCTGACTCTGACTGATCTGAGTTGAAATCCACACCCCAACGTTCGCGTCCGAAGGCATTTCTGTAAATATCCCACTTCTGGGCCCAGGTACCACTGCCATTGCTCTTGAGCAACGTTTCAGCCTCGGTACAGATAGAGTACAGGCTATGACCTTGCGACTGCTTCAGGCGCTTCAATAGTTTCGAGCACGAAATGGTGATAGGCACCACCCTGACCACTCCAGCCGGGGCCTCCTGGGCACGTTCGTTAGCCTTGCGACGCTTGTTGGCTTCACGCACCTTATCCTCACGCTCTCTGACAGCTTCGTCCTCTCTGCGCAAATCCACCAGCCAACGCTCTACAGCCTCTTCAATGGCCGACTTGTTCGAAGCCTGTTCACCAAAGATAATGGCCATGCCAGCCAGATAGCCTATCTTACCGTTACAATATCGGTAGCTTACTCCGTCGGCCAATGCCATTAATGCAGGCATCAGACCCACTATCAGTGCTGGCCACATGTTTTGTGGATAGGGTTTCAGACTCTCCTTCAACCCCATGGGCAACTGGTTGATGTTGATGGCGATGGTAGGCATGTGATGCAAAGGTTTGGGCTCCTTCGTGCTGTTCTCCTCCGCTTTCAGCGAACGCAGAAACACCTCCTTCTGCTTGAGGTTCATCGGACGGTTCTGATCTACGTATTTCTCGTAGAAGTTGCTCACCAATGTCCTACAGTCCTCCTCCTTCGAATACTCAGGCATCTTCTGCGCCAACACCCCTAACAGTTCCTCCTGTGGCATCATCTGGCAGAGTGTAGGCAACAGGAGCTTCAAGGTGTTATGCCTTACCCCGTCACGGTTCAGCGTTTCCAAGTCCAGCTCCGTCATCTTTAGGGTTTCGTCGAAAGCAGCCAATGCCCGAGCCGAAGGCTCTACAGGTTCCTTTTGGGAACTATTCGTGCCATTTGAGCCATTCGTGTTCACCTTTTCAATATCCTGTTGCTCCGTGGTTTTGTATTTCCTCAATTCCTCTTCAGAAAGCTTCGCCGGATGCAGTTCATCACAGAACATCAGTTCCTCGTCGATATACAGGATATACTCCCTACAAGGAATATAGATGGCCCTCTCAGGCTCATGCACCGCCTTGTCGTAGTCCACATCGCCCATCTCATGACTCATCCAAGCCTGTGCCTGTTGACGATCTAAGCCCTCCGGGATGTCGAACAATACATGACCACCCGTACCACTTACCGAACGGTTCACCATATTGATACCCAGCTCACGTTCGCGACCCATCAGCGTCTTGGCATACAGCTCCGGGAAGTTCTCGCATCCGTCCAGGTCGATGATGGCCTTGCCCGAATCCACAGGCTCACCCTCGTTGCTTTTATAAGCCTTGTTGAAGTGCGCATGAGGTGTATAGAACGCATCGCCCAACTTGATTTCAGCCTTCTTAGCCTTATACTCCTCCTTCGAAAGTTCACCCCTTAGGTGTTGCTCCAGTGTGTCAGCCAGTTCGGCACAGATACGACCGGTCTTCTCGCTGTCCACCCTCTTGTTGAAACCCTCGACCGTGGCAGGCACGGTCTTGGGCTTCTTGATGTTGTCTCCTAAATCAATTCTTGACATACTATTAGATTATTATGCGTTATCAATAATGTATTCGTCCACAATAGCCTGCTTCGCCTGATTCTTGTCTGCCTCCATAGCCGAAAGCATAGGACCCATACCCATACTCAGCGGATATTTCTCACGCCACAACAGGTGCTTCTCCGACTTCCACATACTACCGTAATCTGTGTCGGTCACCTTGTTATAGTTGTAGTACTTAGGCGCCTTACGCTTCCACAATTTCAGGGTTAACACATGGGTATCCTTGTCGATAAACAGTCTACCCTCGAACGATTCTCCTCTCAACAGTCCGGCAACGATGGCCAGAAAACCTGGAATATAAATAAACTTTTTCATAATCTTGTCGATAGTTTGTGAGTGTCAGGAGAAAGCGAAGTTTTTAGTTTGAGCTCAATTATACCGGTTACGTTTCCTCCGCTCACACCTTCGACTCGATTAATGATTAGAGTGCTTGAATGTCAGTAATGTAGAACGTGTTCTCATGGCGCATTTGACCCTGTTGGTCCTGCCACGTGCGGTGCTTCCATGCGCCCTTTACAATATAGGGGGTGTTAGCCGCATACTGGGTGTCGCGATTCTTTGAGGCGTAATCGCCCGTCATCTCACCATAGAAGGTGTCGCCACCATGTTTCATCGTCATACCACGGCTCTTGAAGTACTCCGTGGTACCATCCTGTCTGTTGTACTGGCGCTCAGAGTATGCGCCTACCTCTTGAATCAAAACTAATTGTTCCATAATTGTTAAAATTAAGTTTAAAAATAATTATGCATTATGCATTATGAATTATGCATTATCTAATAATGATTTCCTTTGTTACCATGTCCTTGACCACCCCCGACTTCCTTCCGGCATTCTGCAACCCCTCCATCATCTGCCAATGCTCGCAAACGTCTAGGGCTTCCACCATCTTGTTGTTCAGTTTACAGAATCGCTTGCCGTCGTACCTGTACTTCTTCAGGGCGCACGATGCACAACACTGCTTATAGACTATTCCGAACTGGTTACGTTCGTATTTGATTTCATCCTGTGCCATAACCTATACCTCCTTGCTTAATTCCTTGATTACTTTTTTCTGCTCACGAACCTGTTTTCTCAGCTCGGCGATGGTGTCGTTCAGTGCGTTCACCTCTGCCTGGAGCTTCGTCACGATGCCACCGTTCTTGACGGACTCTATCAGCGCCTTGATCTCCTCTTTTGTCATAGCGCCCTCTCGGTTCATGCCTACATGGACGAACAACCCTTCCAACAAGGCCATTGGCGAATAGTACATAAAGTTCTCCTTCTCTAGGTCCACCCCATAGCCGTTAGGCAATGTCTTCACCTGAATGGTGATGAGTTTTTGTTTTTGTTCTTTAATCTTTTTCATATTCTTATATATTTTTATAATGTGAAATATTCTGTTTAAAAACTCAGCGTTCTTCACAGAGGGCTGAGGGGCGCAGACCGCTGTCTGCTCACGTATGCAAAGTATTTTTCCAAACAACATAATGAAACCACTATTTTTATGCAAACAACTACAATTCATTTCGTTTTCTGATGCAAATTTCGGAAATAAAACAATGCAATTCTGAGAGTGCGTCAAATCTCCAATTTATCGTCAAATTTGCCGTCAAATGAAACGTTTTAGCGTCAATTTGCCGTCAATATCGTCTCTTGTATAATTGCCCAAAACGTATCGCACAGTTCCTTCTGAGGGTTGCAATGCATCCTATAGTATGCCTTACCTCGGTCTTCCTCTCCGACCTCCCTACCGAAGTTTTTCATAGTGTTCTTGCATATCCGTAACTTCTTGGGCAGATCGTCAGGGGTGATCTTGCTCGCAAGCGAAAGGAACTCCGCCTGGCTTAGACACCCTCCGAAGAGCTGGTCCCTAATTACCATGAAGATGCCCAGCCAATGACGCGCATATATAAATAGGTGATAATCGGATAGCAACAATGCTATACACCTGCGAAGCACATCTATCCTATCTTCTTTCGACATGGTGTTAAACAAGCTCTTTGTCTTCTTTTCGGCAGACGACTGCTTGGGGTTACCACTAAAATCTGCGTCCTCCAAGTCACTAGATAAAGGAATAGGCTTTAGCCCATAGTGTACCCTTACCTTGTTTACTTCCAGTATGGCCTCTCCCTTACCTTTCAGAACGGCATCAGCCAACAAAGCAAAGAGATAATGCTCCGCCTGGGCATAATTGCCTACGCCCATTGCCAGATTCAACAGATGTTCCTGTCTGAGCCACATACCGTCCAGGTATATCAGCTCCTGATTCTGATTAATCATTTTCGTCCGATGTTTAGTGAGGTCGGTGAAGGTGTAAAGCGCTTTGTTCCATGGAAAAACCACCCCACAAAACCTCGGAGTTAATACTTAGTTCATTGAGAATTCGAAACCCTTCTCTTCGGCGATCCAAGTGTAGCATGCGTTGAGCACAGCGTCAGCCGAGGGGCAACCCGTCGTGTGAACCACCTGCCCGTAGGCGAAGTCCAGTAAGTCGTCAGCTATCTCCAACTGCATATCGTCGTTAAAGCCAAGCAACATTGCGTTGAGTACATCCAGAAGCTTTGGACTTACTTTGTCCTCCAGGCACTCCATGACATACTGTGCGGTTCCGTCAACACCGAACTGATAGGTTAAATCCTGCTCATAGACCTTGAGGGTCTTTTCAAGCGAAACTGTTTTAATTGTTTCCTTTGTCATAATACAAAAAATTAAATTAATAATATGTTCACGCGAAACCAGCGTACTGAGGTGTTTATCGAGACCTGTTCCAACTGATTTCGAAGGCAAAGGTAAGTAATAACAAAATAGCACATTTCAATTGTCAAATGACGAACTGAAATGTGCTATATAGAAACTGAAAAGTAAACTGAAACGAACTGAAAAAACGTTATATCATCAGTTCTCTCTTATTATCTTCTAATTCGTAAAAACACTTATATATGCGACTCACTGCGCTTTGTGTCGCCTTACTCCCATAGGGAATATCGACCGAAAGCCATCCATCAGGGGGAGTACTCGCCAAGAAGTTATAAGTATTCATTTCGTTTGCTTCGCACGATTTCTTAGCATGAGCAAACCATTCCTCTTGATTCATGTGGTTGGCAAAGGCTACATTGTCGCAATCACGTAACAACTTATTTCGATCCAAGAAGCGTCGTAATGCATACCACTCGTACTTATATACCATTTCACAAACAAAGTGCTTGTCTATGTAGCGATACAGTTTTAGTATATCTATCCCACCTTCATCTGCACCTTGCCCCACTTTCAGAATATCATTAGTCTTGTTTAGCCTATCACGCTTTGCCTTGTCCGAACCACTCTCTGCCAAATCATCCTTAGATGCGGCTCCTTCAAAATGATTATGTACGTTCTCCACATGACCATAATAATTCCATATCATGGCATACTGATTGGGTCTTTGCTCTGGTGTCTTTTCTTTTTCTTCCATCTTATTCAATCATTTTATTCGGGTCATCCATTGGTGGCAACGACGGGAATTTATTTTCTACTGTTTGCACTTTATCGTAATAGTTACCCACTTTAGGAATCACAGTTTTCTCCTTTACCTTGTCACCTTCAATAATATCTCCATTTATCACAATCTGTGGTGGTGGCGCAGGGGCTTTTATGTTCTTTATCTTTTCCATCTTGGCTTGGTATGCGTATATCTCCACCAGATGGTGCTCAAACATACACGACTGGCGCATTTCCTTAATAAGAAGGTGCGGCTTACCTACATTTCGCTTATAGCATTTCAGCAGAGACGGCATACTGAACAGTTCTTTCAGTTCGCTTTTCGCCTCGCGCACATCGTCAATATCGTCAACATACTCTTGCAGCATCTGAGCGTTGTCATTACAATACTGCATATACTGTTTGTCGAAGAGTATTTTTACCTGAGCATCGTTTAATGCTTCAAATCTTTGGTAGGCATTGTCTATATGGAAAAACAATAATTGCAGAACATGGGCGAAATTTTTAACGATGTCGTTGGTCATTTTCAATAGCTGGCGATTTAGGAACTTCGTTGGTTCATTCTCTTCTTCTGAAACCATCAAAAGCTTACTCATGTCTGAGAGCTCATTACTGCAATAGGGCAACAGTCTGGGCAGGATGCTTTGTAGTTGTTTGCGCACCTCCTTATATTCCTGAGACAATTCACAGCCATTGGCCAAAAGCAGCATCTCACCCATATTCAGGTCAAATACCTCTGCATACTTCAGAACGCTCTCAACTTCTGTAGCAGCCATATTTACCTCTCCCATTAACTGACTTATACGACATTCACGACTCATCAACCAGTCGGCATGTTCGCAGAACTTACCTAACACCCACACCACATCGTCGAGCCTGTCGAAGAATTCCTTCACAAACTCACTACGTTGGCTGATGTCTGTTTCCAAGTCGATATATCCTACGTCCATATTAATCATTGATCTTTACTTGTCCGTTCATTAATAATGGTAAGAGATAATCGCGAAGAGATTGTAGCTCATTAATTTCCTTCCTACTATATATCATTTCTTCAACTATGCTTGTTAGCATGTCGAGAGCTTCTTTTGATAAACTTTTAGGATTAACCAGATAAAATGCCTTTAAATCCTTGTCAGACAAATGCCCAACGGTAGATCCTTTTGTCACTTTTTCCTTTGCATTAAGGTAAGGTTTAATTGCAAAGAAAACTTGAAGAATTGAAATATTATTGTCATTCTTCTCTCTTAAACGTACACAACGTTGATTAAGATATGTATCATTTCTATGCCATATATTAATATGAAAGTTGCCATCCATTCCAATTACCGCATCTTTTTCTTTTAGAAGGTATTTCTCATCTATTGTTTCAGATGAGAATATAGAATTTTTACCTTCTATAATATCTCTTATCCTTACAACAGGTTTGCATTTGGGGTCATCTGTAAAAAACTCTGTTGCAAATGGAAATCCATATAATACGTCTACACCTTCAAAAAGATTTATTTCGTCCCAACCTTTCGGTATTTCTCTCTTTAACTTCTCGTTCCATCTCATTTTGCCGCCAGAGGATTTATAGGGGTTGCCATCTTCGTTGGGAAAGTCAAACTGCACAAACCAATAATCATATATTTGTTTTGCCATTGACTGAAGAGTGACATTTTCCTTCCTTTTTAAATCAATCAGTTTGTCAATGGTAGAAAGTAACTTCCCTATCTTTTTCTGTTCCTTAGGCATGGGGACAAACACAGTACACGCTTCAATCTTATCAGGAGAAGTATGTCGTATTTTTGTTTGTTGGGCACCTGCTGCTAATTGTTTCTTCACTATTTCTGAAGGAAGTAGATAATAGCAGAAATCCTTATCTATCATTTCTTCATCACATGTTACAAGCCCCACATCCTGACTTTGAATATACTTTCCACTCTCAGGAATTCTAGCTGTACTACCTAACAGTCCTGGTGTCTGTTCCGTCATAGGGGTAATAATATCCCCTTCATTCAGAATGAAGTTGTCTGCAACAGGGCCGCTATAATACAGATTATCTTTGGAAGTATTCAACTTGAACCCTCCATTAGCATAGTCAAAATTACCAAGTGTCAACCTTATCAAATCGCCTTCTTCCTCAAAATATTGGCCAGAAAGCGATGCACCCCTTGTGACCTTAATCAGTTCCTTTAGCTTATGTTCACTCAGATACGCCATAATCGTTGAATATTAGTTTGTCAAGTTGTGACATAAGTTCGCTATTAGCATCTGCATCAGAATTAAGCATGATTTGGAGTTGACTCTTATATCTGTTCAATCTCTGATTAAACTCATCGTGAGTAATGTCTACGTATTCTATTTTTACATCGAAATATTGACCAGCATTAAGTGAATAACCATTATCCTTCACGTCCTGATGACTAACAACAACACTAAAACCATCAATGGTAGTTTGATTGTTGAAGGTATCAACGATGGTGTTTATTTCTGTTTGGTCAAGAAATGTTCTTAGATTGTTACCATCTTTTTCATCATGACCCATGCGAGAAGCATCTATAAGTACTACTTTATCTTGTTGTCCGCTCTTATCAAAGAATAGAACTGAAACATTTGTACCAGTAGTTGCGAATATCCTTGATGGCATTTGAACAACCCCATATATAATATGGTCATCTACAATCTTTTCAATGATTTTTTTCTTGATTCCAGTCTTACCTGTAATAAAGCCTGTTGGTACCACGATGGCTCCTTTACCCTTAGCTGCCAACGAATATAGGACATGCTGAATAAAGCAAAGATAAATCTCCATCTTTGGTTTATCAGGATTTATCTCTTTGGGCTTGTTAGGTACTCCTGCCCAAAAGCGGGAGGTATCTGTTGCTATAGAGTCTCTTTCGTCAGGGAAGTCGAGTTTGAAAGGAGGATTAGAAACAATATAGTCGAACTTCTTTAACGAACCATCTGCTTCTCTATGTCCTGGGCGTAAGAGTGTGTTACCCTGTATGATGTTCTGAATACTGCTTACCAAATTGTTTAGAATAAGATTCAGGCGTAGCATCTTCGAGGACTTCTGCGATATATCCTGACTATAGATGGTGCAGCGGTCTTCGCCAATCTCATGTGCCAATGCCATTAATAATGTACCTGAACCTGCCGAGGGGTCACAACATGTTACACCTCTCAGATTCTCCTTGTCATTGCCCACTAACAGACGGGCCATGATCTGAGCTATACTGCGAGGTGTGTAGTATTCAGCATACTTACCACCACCATCTTTGTTGTAGTCTTTTATCAGATATTCAAACATCGTTGAGAAGAAATCATACTTCTCACTGAACATCTGTTCGAAATTGGTTTCAGGATTGGCTATATATCGCATGAGTGATACAGCAAACTGGTCTCTCTGTGATGAGTCTGGAATGAAGATGGTGATAGGCTCAAAGATAGTCAACTTGGTTTTATTGACTGTTGCCATCGAGAAAATATCTGCATTCAGATAGGCGATAGACACCATCGTTGAATCAAACAGATTCGAGAAATCACCTTGTCCCTGTGCATTATACAAATGAGCAATGGTGTGCTCTGGGCGCATCTTGGGGGTGTTAGAAGGAAGATAGGTAAACAGATCTTCTACTTCTTCATCAGTAAACTTATCGTATTCCTCATCCCACTTTTCGGCAGCCGAAAGCCGTTCTCCATAAATGGGAGTTTTCTTGGCTTCATAGCCGAACTTGTCATTGAAGTATTTATATAGAAATACTTGCACAATGATCTTGTATTCATTTCCATCGTTGCCTAAGCCAAAAGCACCGCATGTCTGCTTTAATGCGTCAATCAACTGGCGGGTGGCTTGGTCAATACTTTTTGATTCCATTTCTATTATATATATTTAATAATTCACGGCCATCTTTGGTGTATAGCGGGCCATATATTCGTTTACAATTTCTCTGCGGATGGCTTTCTTGTCGCTCACAGGCGCAACAATGCCATTAGCTATCAGCGTGAGGCTGATGTCTTTCAATACGTCCTGCCCAAAGGCTTCTTCATTACTCAGAATGTGAACATTGGCATAGAGTTGTGCATCAATAGCCGATTTCATGCGGCTCAATTCTTCTGCCAGTTCACGCTCGTTTTCTGATATAATAGGCTTTTCCTTTGGCTCACGTTTGCTGCGCTTTTCGTTTTCTTCTCGTATGCGCTTATGAATACGAGCAAAACTTTCATCGTCGTTATACTTTCGCTTCAACATGTTATTGGCGCGGTTGATGGCTCGAATGCGCTCCATGATAGAGTCCATATAGCCAATCTCTTCTTTCGCCTGCACTACGTCCTGAAGTTGGAAGCCGCGCTTACGGAAGTATTTCTTGAATTCATCTGCCAGACTCACATAAACAGGGTCTTTCTGTTTGTCAAAGTTGGCATCAAATTCCTGCTTTACCTTCTCATAGCGTTCTTTTAGGTCATTATAGATAATCTCCAGCTCTTCCTGACCCTTCTTGCGAAACTCAAATTCTATCTGTGATATGGCTTCGCGGATAATGCCCGTCACATCGTCGCTATGGTCTGTAGAATTAAGAAGGTTGTTGCGCTCAATGCGACGATTCACTTCCTTCAATAATTCGTTAACCTCACCAGGCTTCATCTCTTCTATCTTCTGACGCAATTCTTCACTACCGTATGAGCGTACTTGGTTAGATAGTGACTTGGCATCTTCCAGAGTACTACGCAACTCGTAAAGTACCTTGTTGTCGCGTATCTCGTCTATCTGCTCACGGAATACCTCTTTGTTTGCACAATCGTATGGCCAGAGTATGTCCTTGATTTCATTCATCTTGGCCACAATATCATCAGTATGTGCCATCAGTACATCACCAGCAGGTGGTTCGTTCTGCGTTTCAGGACTATCCTCGTTGGTACGGTTCAATTCTTTCAGATAGAGATTGTTTGTATCGATAAAGTTCTGTTTGATGTTGGCAAAGTCAACTACATAACCATACTTGAAATCCCTATACGGACGATTTACTCTCGTCAATGCCTGTAGGAGAGTGTGACCGTCCAACTTGCGACATAGATACAGTTTCTTAACTCTTGCGGCATCGAAACCTGTCAACAGCATGGCGTTCACAATCAAGAAGTCAATAGATTCCTTTTTCTTGAACTCTTCAATAAAATTCTTTCTTGTCGCCTTATCATCCTCGTTATGCAGGATGAGCTGAGCTCTTAACGGCTTTTCACCCGCTTGCAGACTTTCAGACTTAAAGCGTTCTTGGAACAAACGATACAATTCACGTGCTTGGGCATTGGTTTCACAGACTATCATACCGGCCATCGTTGGTGCGGCAAAGTGTATGCGAGAACGCCGTATGTCGTGAATAATATAGTCGAGCAAAGAGTTCAGGTATTTCTCACTCTCAATAATGACGCTGTGTTTTACATCGCCAGGCTTTACTTCTACGTTTTGCGTCAGACGCTCCAGTATTTGAGTAATCTTTTCTTTGTAGGAGGTCTCAATGTCTTCACGCATCAGTTTCAACGTATAGCCGTCGCTGATGGATTTATCATAGTAGTATTTGTCAATGTATGTGCCAAAAACACGCCATGATTCTGCTTCTTCTTTCAGCAGTGGGGTGCCAGTAAGAGCAATTTTTACAGCATCTTTGTCTGCATCTAACAAGTTTGCTAGGAAGGAGCCGTCAGCCCTATAACCTCTATGTGCTTCGTCAATAAAGAAGATGCGCTGCAAACGTGTGTTATAGGCGCCTTCCATTGACACTTTTCTATGGTCTTCCTTGAACTTCTGTATATTCACCACCATGATTTCAGGATCACCGCCAGCGCTTGGACGAAAACTTATATCACGTATGTCCTTCATCAGCGCGTCACGGTCTTGGGCCTGCCTTACATGCAAGCCTCTTTCCCTAAACTCCATAGTAGCTTGGTCCATCAGGTCTAAGCGGTCTACAATGAAATAGAACTTGGCGGCAACGCCTTGTTTTGCATAAAAATCTGTCAGGTATTTGACATTGTAATAAGCCAAAGCTGTTTTACCAGAACCCTGTGTATGCCAGATGATACCTGATTTTACTCCACTTGCAAGACGTTCTTTTATTGCCATCGAAGCAAACATCTGCTGATAGCGCATAATGTGCTTCTGTAGCTCTTCGTGCTCCACCTCATTTTCATCTTTTTCCTTCTTTTCGACGTATGCAAAGCCATAACGTAACAGGAACAGAATCCTATCTCTGCTGAGCATGGAGGTGATAATACGATTCGTTGGAGAATCTGGTCGCTGATTATGTTTGTATTCATCAGATTCTTTGATGGGGATACAATTACGATGGGTAAGAACTTGCTTTTCTATGCCATCTTTCAGTACAGGGTCATATCCACTCTTAGCAAGAATGTTTTTATCGGCTTCCCTAAACACATTGAAGAAAGTACTTTTCATGGAGGTGGTGGCATAGAAAGCCCCTTGAATAGGCACAAGCCCCTCATGGTCATACTCTTGATTGTTGGAGAATATCATCAACTGCGTAACATTGAAGAAAGTGCGAAACACCTTCTTCGACATTCGCTTATTGATGCGGTCTCTTTCTGCAAGAATACCATCGCGATTGTTTGGCTTCTTGACCTCTATAAAGCAAACAGGAATACCATTGATGAAACAGGTAATGTCTGGACGGAAATTGTCGCCGCTTTCTCTATCCTCACATGTAAACTCTGTGGTAACGTGCCATTCGTTTTCTTCAGGATGTTCATAGTCTATCAGCTTAATACCGCTATTAGCAGAAAGCTTCTTATAGAAATCTCTGCCCAAGTCCTCGTATGCTGACATCCTGATAAGTTCATTCAACAGATCTGCTGCTTGATGTTCTTGCAGGTTCTTGTCTTCATTGATATGGCATACTGCACGAATGAAGACTTTCTTCAAGATGTTCGTCTTGTCGTCATAATCTTCATCCTTGATAGCAGACAAATACGTATATCCCAGACGACACAAATGAAGAGCCGCTGGCACCTGAACACGAGTGTTCTCTGTAAAATCATTCTTTGCCATATCTTATTTTATGTTACGAATCTTTTTAAAACCTTGCTATTCTCCCGAACCACGAGGGTACAAAACTACTTTCTAAAATGCATATTGAAAGGCATCACGTGACTTCCACGTGTGCATAATTCTTTTTGTAAAACCTCGCGATTCTCACGAAGGGCGAGGGAAAGTTTTATTTTTTATGAAAAAATTTTCACACGAGCGAGAGTGTAGAAACGCCGTGTTGGGTTGAGCACACATTGGTACTCATATATCTTTGTTTTACTTAGTCATGCAAACCTCGCGAACTTCTCAGCGGACGAGGTACGAATAATTTCTTTTTTTAACAAATTTATTAATCAATGAGTACAGCAACGCTATGCTGTAGGGTTTTGTATTCTACTTAATTATTACTTTCTTTGTTGAGCCATCTTTATAGCGAACAATATTTATTCCCTTCTTGGGTTCGATTAACTTATGACCATTGATGTCGTAAATATCAACGACCTCTGCTTCCTTGTTGATTTCACGAACTTCTGTTGTTCCAGATACCCTAGAATCCTTAACAAAACTATTAAATCCGATTTTATAGTGAATTTTTAACCAAGGCAATGTAGATGGCATAGCTGAATTATTTGTAACAGAGATAGAAAATGTTTTTTGCGATCCTGCTTGAATACTGACATTCTCAACTTCAGTAAAAGTATCATTAATTGACGAATTAATATAGGCATCAATCTTCAACAATTTAATATCTTTTTCGCTATAATTATTTATAGTTACATCCACTCCTCGAGTATAATAACTTCCCTCTGGAGCTTTAGTACTAGACGACCAGGGGCCCCATTCTACTGTACAATTTAAATTGCTATTTACATCAGTAATTTCATCAATAGCTACTATGTTCTTAAAGTTTTTCCAAGAGTTAGCTGCTTTGTATGCATTAACGTATGCTGATGGTACGTGAAGGGTTGCATATTCTATGTATGAATCTTTAAAAGCATCACTTTTCGTAAGTGGTACGCTTGCATTGCAGATCACGTCAGCAAGATTGGGGCAAGACTCGAATGCAGAATTTCCGATGAAATTTATTTTGTTACCGATGACGATGGAGATCAAGCTAGAACAACCATAGAAAGCATAATTATCAATACTAATCACGCTATTTGGAATAGTGATAGAGGTAAGGGCAGAGCATTTATAAAAAGCATTATCACCAATATATGTCACAGTGTCAGGGATAGTGACGGAGGTAAGTGCGGAACATTCTTGGAATGTATAGTATTCAATCCTCGTCACGCTGTCGGGGATGGTTATAGAGGTAAGTGCAGAGCATTCTTGGAATGCACTCTTACCAATACTCTTCACGCTGTTGGGAATGATGATTTTGGTAAGACTTGAGCACAGATAGAAAGACCGCTCACCAATACTCTTCACGCTATTACCAATGGTTACAGAGGCTAAGTTTGTACAGCCGCTAAAAGTACCACCGCCAATAGTCGTCACACTATTGGGGATGATGATAGAGACTAGACTACGGCAACCAGAGAAAGCACTCTCACCAATACTCTTCACGCTATTGCCAATGGTGACGTACTTAAGGCCAGTACAACAAAATGCACCATCACCAATACTCGTCACGCTGTTGGGGATGGTGACGTACATAAGGCCAGAGCAATTATAGAAAGCACTCTTACCAATACTCGTTACGCTATTGCCAATGGTGACGTACCAAAGGCCAGAGCCGGCAAAAGCACTCTTACCAATACTCGTTACACTATTGGGGATGATAACGTCGACAAGAGAGGTACAATGTGCGAAGGCAGCTTCACCAATACTCGTCACACTGCTGGAGATGGTGATAGAAGTCAAACCACTGCATTTATAGAAAGCCTCGTCACCAATGGATATCACGCTGTAAGAAACATCCTGATAAGCTACAGTTTCTGGAATTGCAACATTACCTTTGTACTTGTTCGGATTGCTTATTACCTCAGCAATATTTCCTTTGGTAATTAGGTTGTAATAGATACCATCGATCTCAACCTCTTCTGCACTTGCCACCAAAGGTAGCAACATCATTATGAGGAATAGTAGTTGTTTTTTCATAATCGTTATCGTTTTTAGTTAGAATGTTATATACTTCTCGCCAGCCCACTCGTCGTTGACGGTGACGCCAGTAGTGACTGTCGTTTCCCTAATGGTGTAGCCATAGAGGGGTGCTCCTTCTCGCACGAAACGAAGAGGAGAGCAACAAAGAATATAAGAGGTGAAGTGCGGAGAGTACCTTTAGAAAATACCCCCCCCAGGCCGTCCGAAAACCCTGATTTTAAAGGCATTTTAGCCTGATTTGGGGTAATTTTGGAGCCTTATAAAGACCTCTACCGAAGGGGCAGATTCTTACTTG
>Ga0247610_10002998_pt1 | contig 18934 bp, 14 predicted proteins | sample 174DNAGHGhighgp2_FD_193483 | JGI IMG/M metagenome (GOLD analysis project Ga0247610, IMG submission 193483) | Sheep rumen microbial communities from Palmerston North, Manawatu-Wanganui, New Zealand - 1742 DNA GHGhigh gp2 | ecosystem: Host-associated > Mammals > Digestive system > Stomach > Rumen...
AAGATCTAGAACTTTAGTTCTAGATCTTTTTATTATGTGCGACGATTGACGTCGCACAAGTAAAACCACGTGCTATGCACGTGAGCACTGAAAAAGCGATAGCGTTGAGAGAAAAACCTCCTTTTGATATTATTAAAGTAATTGTTGTGCCAATTGCTGAATGTCAAAAGGAGGTTTTATGAAATTTATCAAAAACGATGACGAGAGCAGTTTGTCGCATACCAAATGGAATTGCCAGTATCACATTGTCTTTATACCTAAGTACAGAAGGAAAGCAATTTATAACAAACTGCGAAGAGATATTGGAACGTACATACGTCGATTATGCGATTATAAAGGGGTGGAAATAATCGAAGCAAATGCCTGTCCAGATCACATTCATATGCTAGTGAAAATCCCACCCAAGATGAGTATATCATCATTCATGGGATATTTAAAGGGTAAAAGTAGTTTAATGATATTTGAAGAACATGCAAATTTAAAATATAACTATGGAAATAGACATTTTTGGGCCCAAGGATATTATGTAAGTACAGTTGGCCTGAATAAGGCTACAATAAAGAAATATATCCAAGAGCAAGAAATAGAAGATAAAGTGCAAGACAAAAGAAGTTTGAAAGAATACAAAGACCCGTTTACGGGTAAGTAAGAGTGACAAAGGCAATTGGCATAATAAAAAAGCTCCCTAAAGGGAGCTGCCAGTAATAAGCCCTTATAGGGCTTCTGAAAAACTACCCGTTTTACGGGTAGATTTTTATTGTTATTTTTTGTGTTCTAATAGTTTTTCTAGAATATAATCCTCTTCATCGGATACGATATTTCCATTAATACCTGTTCCCAATGCTATTAGTGGTTTTGCAATAGGTCCATGGTAATCACTACCTTTTGTATAAATTAAGCCAAGTTCTTTAGCAATTGATTTATATTCTTGCATTTGTTCAGGTGTTTGATTTGAATGGTAGCATTCTATACCATCTAAACCGAAATCTTTTAGCTGTTTGATAAGCATTACTAAATCATTATGCTCAAGTTTCAATGTTTGAGGATGGGCTAAAATTACAACTGCACCAACTTCTTTAAGCATTGAGATTACTTCTTCAGGTAGATAAGAGAATTTTCTATATTTGCTTAATGGTTCTTTATTAAAGAATTCATCAAACATTTCTGACGTCGATTTGGTATAACCTTTTTTAATAAAAACTCTTGCAAAATGAGGTTTCCCAATAATATCTCCACCAGCTTCTTTTTTTAGTTCTTCTTCAGTAATACTATATCCCATATTATTTAATTCTCTTATAAAATTGGCATTTCTTGCGTTTCTGAATTCTACTACCTTATCTAGTTTAGCTATAAAATCAGCATTTTTATAATCCACAAATAATCCCAAAATGTGCATTTTTCCAGGTGAGAATTTGGCTTGTATTTCAATTCCTGGAATAAGATTAATATTTTTTCCTTTAGCGTATTCACAGGCTTCTTCTAAACCATTAATATTGTCATGATCTGTGATGGCGAGTGTAGTAATATTCGTTTTAATAGCTAAATCTATAAGATCTGAAGGGGATAGTTCGCCGTCAGAAGCTGTTGTATGTGCATGTAAATCAATCATTAGAAGTTCCTCTTTCTTAATTAATCATATAGTACATAATAACATAAAAAGCATGAAATATCAATTGTGTGAACATTTGGTGAAAAATATGGTAAAAAAAGATAAGAACTTTACATAATCGCATTATTGTGATATAATAACATAGACGCAAAGCGTTTTAGAAGTTGAGGACCAATTAATACAATGGAGGTATTCATTATGAACACGGAGAAACTCAACAAGGAACGGCTCCACGAGGAGCAAGTCGGATTTATCCGGCGCATGCTGGACCTGATCAGAGACCGAGACATGAAGACCCTGGAAGAGGAATCTGACGAGTTCTACAACCTGTTTTTCGATACCGGCAAGGCGACGCTTCGCTATGATGATATCGAAAAGGACAGGATCGAGGACTACGTCAAGCTATTCGTCAACCGCTCATGGGCGGAACGTGACATCTTCTATGACACCCGCGAGTTCTATCGCGCCATGGAGGAGAACCTGCCGCCGGAGAGGTGGGCTGTCTTCAAGAAGTACCTGGAGAGCATGATGCCTCTCTGCTACTTTCGAGAGGAGGGTGCTTCTGAGTGACTTACGGTTTTTTTTAGGAAAGGCAATTGGCAAAAAAGGAACGCTGGCCAATTGGCCAGCGTTTCTTTTTTTGCGCCCTTTTCATTTGAACAAAAATATGTTATAATATTTGTAACTCTTGAAATATAGAGTCTAAGTTGCCAACAAGAAAACGCGGAGGTGAAATTATGACATACTTAGACATTTTTGAGGCTATCCACAACGGTGCAGATGATGGTCAGCTGGCTTCTATGGGCCGCTATCATTATTACCACCACGACGAGTTCATGAAGTTCACTCCTTCTGCGGAGACTCTTCCGGCTGACCGGATTGAGGACTTCGTTAAGGCGTGCGTAGCTTTCTGCTGGTACGAAGGTGACGTGGTGGAAGATCGGAACGCCCTCATCGCATACATGGAACAGAATCTGCCTGCTGAGCGCTGGGCAATCTACAAGAAGTTCATGGTCGATGATGGTGACGTTCTCTGCTTCTTCCCGGAGTATCAGAGGGAAAAGCCGCTTGAAGGACCTTTTTGGGACTAACCGAATCGGTTCGTAAAGGCAACGGTGGGGCTGACCGCAATGGTCGGCCTCACTTTCTTTTTATTTTCTAATAAGGTTGATAAAAAAAATTAGATATATTATAATTACACTATCAAAAATAATTTTAGACAAGGGGACAATATAGTGAAAAACAAAGGATTGTTATATTTTTCAATTATTTTATTTATACTAGCTGCAGTATTTGCTTTAATTCTAATTCTAAATAAAGGGTATTTAGGAAATACGTCAATAATTTCACTTTCTTATGGTGAAAAGATTGAAGCATCAACTGAAAAAGAGCAAAATAAACCAGAGTTAACAGTAGAGATTGAAAAAGATTATATAGCTAAAACTAAGAAAGAAAAATCTAAAGTAATAGTTTCAATTGATGGGGAAGAAGTTACAGAAGGATATGAAATAGAATCTTCTAACGAAGATATAGCTAAAATAAATGATGATAATGAAGTTGTTGCTGTAGCTAACGGAAAAGCTACAATTACAGTAAGATATGATGGAATGGAAGCTTCTGATGATATACAAGTTATAACACCAGTAAGTTCTATGGTATTTACTTCAACAAGTAGTGTAGTAAGAGTTGGAAAACAGCTTCAAATGAAACTTACTATGACACCATCACTTGCTAGTACAGAACCACTTGAATATACTTCAAGCGATGAAGAAATTGCTACAGTAAACCAAAATGGAATCGTAACCGGCGTTTCTGCAGGTAGTGTAAAGATTACTGTACATGATAGATATACAGATATGGAAAAATCAGTAAATTTAACTATTAAAAAATAGTATGAAAGCGCCAAATTAAAAAGGCGCTTTTTTGTTTTCAAATAATAGCCAAAAATACTGAAAAACTTTACTTTTTAGACATAATATGTTATAATCTAAGATGGCGTGTTGTTGAATACGAATAAAAAATTTTAAATTTGGAATGATATATGAAGTTAGCAGATAAGAACAAGAGAAAGAGAGCAATATTTGAATATATCAAAGCAAGAGTTACTTGGAATAAGGAACGTTGCGATGAAGTAGGAAGCTTTTTTGAAACAGATGAAAGAGCTTTATTAGACGCGTTTTCTGATAACTTGAAAAAGACATTCAATAGAAATTTAAAGAAGTATAGAAGCGATGATGTTCAAGAATATTTCCATAATTTAGTTGCTGCTTTTATGCTTGAGTATAAAGAGGCATATGAAAATTACGCTATTGAGGTTCCATATAGAATTAAATCAGAGAGAAGTACGTTCTTAAAGATTTTAAAATATCTTCAAAGAGATGATAAATCAAACGAAGAAGTTTCAGAAAATGGAGCAACAATTACTAGATTAAAAGAAGATTTGACAGACATGCTTGCTATTAGAGTTGTTAGAATGAATAGAACTTCAAAATTCTATTCTAATGACCCAGAACTAGTAGAGTTAATAGAAGAAAAAAGAATTAATTATGCACTTTTAAATGAAATGGAAAGATTTCAATTAAAAGACATTCTAGAGGAAGAGTTCCCAGGAAGAGAACCTTCTGGATTTAAAAATGAAGCTTCAAGGGAGAATTACTACTTACATTGTATGTTTTTAATAGAAAGAACAAGAAGTTTAATTCATCCAAATGCAACATCACTTCTTAAAATGTGTGATGATTGTGAAGAACTTATTAAACAAAGAGTACCAAAAGTATTTTATGATACATGCAAGGAAAGTATAATTGAATTAAATAAACCTGAGAATAAGAGTAAAATTGATACACCAAATAACATCTATTATGAGAGAAAGGCTATTTGGCGTAAGCTAAAAGATGCATTAACTCCTGATGAGTATGAATTTATGCATGGAAAAATAACAGATGATGAGATTCGTGAGGTAAACTTTAATCATCTACTTAATTTCTTCTCTGCAAGAGTAAGTGATAAGTTGGATTTAGCGGTTCTTAGGAGACAAGTTTATTCTGTTTTTGAGAATTCTGATTTACTTAAAAGATTTGGCGTATCACTAGATATGGAAAGTTCTAAAGAGAAGAGAACTGAAGATGGATATGTTGCAGACTTTATTATAATTAAAACACCTTTTGGTAAAGTAGAAATGCAACTTCAAACACAACATGAGTACGAGGAAGGAAATTATGGATATGCAGCTCATAGTGATATGGAAGGAAAAGCTTTTGAAGAAATTCCAATTCCAGACCTTTCAGATGAAGCACAATTAAGATCATTCTTAGCACAAGTTGAGTTTACATCACCACTTAAGTTTTTAGCTGAATATGACCATGCAGAAAAAGAAAGGGTTCGTACCCAGATATTTGACTCATATGAAAATTATAAGTCAATAGTAACACAAGTTAAGCAAGGGTCAAAAGAGGAAAGAAAAATCAATCAATATTTTGATAAATTATATGAGATTAGAGGAAAAATCTTTAAACAAGATGCTAATCAAGATAGATTTAAGAGTTTTGTTGAGACTGATATTAAGAAATACTTAAATAGTACAAGATTTAAGAAATTGATATTAGATTATAAAGGAAAAAGAAGAAAAGGCGGTCCATTAGTATCAGGGGAACCAGATGGTCAAGATGGAAGATAATATACTAAAGATAATATAAATAATATTAAATTAAAGATATTACAAAAAAGTAATATTGGTTAGGAGAATTTATGTCGAATTCTAATGGAAAGATATTAGACAAATTAATCAATAAGAATATTATATATATTGTAGTTATAGGTATACTTGCTATAGCGCTTTGCGTCTATGACCTAAGATGGATTGTTCCATCAGTTGTTATTTTTGCATTAATGGTTACATATACGATTGTATCTAATGCAAAAAAGAAAACAGAATTAGAAAACCATTTAAGAGATATAACCTATGATATTTCAACAACTTCAAAGGGTAATTTAATTAATACTCCGATTCCACTTGTTATTATAGAAACAGATGGAAATATTATTTGGAGAAGCAAGAAATTTGTTGAAGAATTCCAAAATGAAGATATCTCAACAAATTTAACACCAATTATTAAAGAGATTAAACTTGATGTTGAGAAAAATGGTACAGGAGTAGATATAACTAAACAATTTAATATAGATAAAAGAGCATATAAAATTAGAGGTAGTGTTCTAAGAGCTAAAAAGAAAGACAGAAAGAAACCTAGAGAATACGTTCTTTCACTATATTTTATTAATGAAACAAAATATAACGATTTGTTTGATACTTATAACAATGCAAAACCATGCGTTGGTCTTGCTGTAATTGATAACTATGAAGATATAATTCAAAGAGCTTTACCAGAAAACAGAATAGAGTTTCTAGCAAAAGTTGAGAGAGAAATAATCGACTGGATTAATAATACAGGCGGATTAATGATTAAAAACGACAGAGACCATTTTGTTTTCATATTTGAACAACAATACTTAAGTGAGTTTGAAAAAGACAAATTTAACATTCTCGACAGAATTAAGGATATTACATATGATGGCTCAAACTCAATCACACTTTCTATGGCAATTTCTGTTGAAGGAAAGAATACTTACGATAAATATAAATCAGCATTAGCAGCTATGGATATTGTTTTGGGACGTGGTGGAGATCAAGCAGTTGTTAAAAAAGATGGTAAGTATAAGTTCTATGGCGGTAAAACACAAGAAGTTGAAAAGAGAACAAAGGTTAAAGCAAGAACAGTATCTCAATCAATTTCAAGGATTATTAATGAATCAGATAATGTGTTTATTATGGGACATAAAAATATTGACATTGACGCATTTGGTTCTGCTTTAGGTTTATTTAGACTATGTAAGTGTTTTGAGAAAGAAGCATATATAGTTTCAGAACCTAAAGGAAGTTCTCTTGGTAAATTCTTAGACGCATTAGAAGATATTGTTGATTATAAAGGTGTTATTTTAGATGAAGCACAAGCTATAGAGAAAATTACTGATAAATCATTATTGATAATAGTGGATACTCATAAGATTTCATATGTTGAGTTCCCAGATCTTTTAGAAAAGATTGAAAGAAAAGTAGTTATAGATCACCACAGAAAAGCTCCAGACTGTATTGAAAACACACTTCTTTCATTCCATGAAGTATATGCTTCATCTGCTGCAGAACTTGTTACTGAAATTATTCAATATGCAGCTGATGATATAGAACTTAAACTAATTGAGGCAGAAAGCTTATATGGTGGAATCATGATTGATACAAAAGACTTTACGTTTAAGACTGGTGTTAGAACATTTGAAGCAGCAGCATATTTAAGAAAGTATGGTGTTGATATAATAAGAGTTAAAAAGTGGTTCCAATCTGATTTAGAAAGTTACAACACAATTGCTGAAATAGTTAAAAATGTTGAGATACATAATGAAAGCATAGGTGTTGCAGTTTATGATGGTGATAATGAAAACTCTAATTTGATTTGTGCTAAAGCAGCCGATGAATTACTAACAATAAGTGACATTACAGCATCATTTGTTATGGCTAAAATGGGAGATAAAGTTACAATAAGTGGTAGATCAATAGGAGATATAAATGTTCAATTGATTCTAGAAAAACTAGGAGGTGGGGGACATATAACTCTTGCAGGTGCACAACTTGAAGGATTTACACTAGAAGATGCTAAAGACGAATTAATTATTAGAATAAATGAATATTTATTAGAAAATGAATAATAAAAACAGCGATTGAATAAATCAATCGCTGTTTTTTTATCTTTCTTCTTCTATTCCTTTTTCATCATTATGTTCTTTTGTATCTAGTGTAGGATCATACTTTCCAGTAATAGTACTTTGGACATATTGACTCATATGATCTTCTATCTGTACGTCCTTTGGAGCAGGAGCTGTGGATGGTTGATCAGTGTTTCCAAAGTCAGATTCTCTAGAATTTTTATTTTTGAAAATACCTAGAAGTTTTCCTCTTATGGTATTAAACATATTTGATAGACGTGAGGTTTTTTGAGGTACCATTGATGTTTGAGGTTCATCCTTTATTTTTTCTCCAAGTTCACAGTTGAAATCAAAAGAATCTTCAATCTCCATCGGTACAATTTGACCAGCATCAATTGTATAAAAGTCGTAGTTGTCTCCATTTTTAACAATAATTTCTCTACTTGCTATATGTATTTTTGCATCTGGAGTTTTCTTAAAAATATCTTCTCGAAGTGTATCAAATTGTTCCATAATATTATCATAATCTTCATCTTGAGTTAGTGTGAAATTTAAATCTACTTTATCACCAGAATTTTTATTTATTGTATTACTCTTAGAAAAGTATTTAGAGTAAAAATTGTCTTCACTAAAAATTACACTAGATTCAACAGATTTATCAGAATCTTTAGATTTTAATCTAAAGATTGTTGTTTGTGTAAGTTTCTTTAATGCTTCTCTATTTTCTTTTGTATCAGATTTAGAATTATCTATTGAATGCAATATATCAATAATGTCACTTCTAAAGGCTTCTGGTGCAATTTGTGATACAAAATTTCCAAGATGCTTTTCTTTAATGTAATATGAAGATGGAGCTCCAGAATATACTTTATCTAGATAGCTTAGATATTCTAATGCCTTAAATTCACCTGACTTATATTGTTCACCAGCTGCTATATCTAGTGAATCCATGTGTTTTTCACGTGCTTTTTCAAATTTTTCTGCAAATTCTAATGCTGAATATGGAGGCTTTTGGTTACGCATATTTTCGGGAATGTCTACGTCGGCTATATTAAGTAGTCCCATAATGCGTACACACTTTTCAAAATCCTCTTTTGACATAGGTTGGCCGTTTAGAATTCTATGCATATCTTTTTCAAAATATTTATCAAGAATCATACTGTCAAACCTAACAACATCAACAGTAGCACTTTCTTTCCTATTTTCAATTATACTATCTATAAATTTTACTAATGAATCTTCATTATCTTCTAACTGGTTATTGTTAATATATAGAGTGTAATCAGGAGTATTTCTAAATCTTTCTATATCTGGTAAATATGCGTCATATTTAGCTTTGTTAATACTGTCTTCACTTCTTCCATCTTGATTAAAAAGCTTTATTGCTGACATCATTCCTGATAATTTTTGAATTTGATCTCTTTGGAAGTACAAATCATCTGAAATACCAAGAAGAGTAACAACTGATTGTATATCCATATCTAATATGCCAGGAAATCTTTGAAAAATACCACCTTTTCCAAGTTCCATAGTTTTTTCTGTTCCTATGAAAGTTGAAACAAGTCTAACAAAGTCTGTTAGTTCTGGATAAGCTTGAGTTTCATATCCTAATTGCTCACACATCCACTCTGTAAAACCTTCATTTAGACCTCTACCAATTTCAGATATTTGATTATGCTTATCGTACTTTACTTCTAATAATCCTGTTCCAGAACTAATGTGATATTTATTGCATTCTGCTTTTGACCTTTCAAGCAATGCGTGAATTGCTTCATGAATACAAGTCTCTTCAATTGAGGGATCACTTAATATTTCTTCAGGAGTAAGAAGGTTATTACTATTGTTTGTACTTACAATAGTAATAGAATGATCTGAGCTGCTATAATATCCTGCATATGTACTTATACCTTTTGGTTCATTAGTATAGGCAATTGCTATATTAGTGTTTAGGGACTTTCTAGCAAAATTTTTTCCAAAGACCTTGATAAAAGTTGGATTAGCCTCTAACTTTTTCTCTGCATGATCACATATAAAATTCCTAACTGCTGAGTTAAATACTCTACCTGTATCTGCCATTTTTTTCTCCTAATAACTTAAAAAACTAAATCTGAAGAAAAACCTTCAGTTTCATTAAAATATGCTAAAAGTGTTAAGTCTGTAACTTCTTCTAATGAATTATCGGTAATTAAAAAATATCTATAATTATAATCATTTTTACTAATTTCCATAGCTTTTATGTATGTATTTCCTTTATATGAAAAGGTTTTAATAAATTGACTATTGAATTCATTATTTAAAACATCACTATATTCCATAAATAATTCTCCATATAATATTCTAATTATATTATCGTTTAAGGAAAAAGAGAAGTCAATAAAAGTAACATATATGAGAAATAAAAGAAACAAATCCCACATAAAATGTGGGATTTGTTAAATATTATTAATTTTTAATTATTGATCTAATTCTGCAAATAATCCATCTAAATCTTCAGTTAAATCTTGTTGCTTATCATTTTTTGGAGATGAAACTTTAGAGAAATCAATTATTGGAGTTTTAGCTCTTGGGATTGGATTTCTTACTAATTTGTGGATTAGGAATCCGTCATCTTTTAAATCTTGAACATCATCATCATCCATATCAAATAATTCGAATACATCAACTGTTTCAATATCTAAAGATCTCATTGCTCTTTGATTGTTTCCTCTTAAAGGTAATCCAGAAAAGAATCTTTCGAAAATATTTAGGTCTTCTATAGATCCTTCATGTCCATATTTTTGAACAGCATATGATGCTTGTCTTAACTCTTTTCTTTGAGTACGATCTAATCTATTAAAGAAGAATCTACCAATTGAATGGAAGTTAATTTTAAACCTTTCTTTATATGGAGCATCATCGCTAAAAGTAAATTCACTATCTTGATGGTCTTCAGAATCAAATGCTCTAGAAATATTTGGGAATGCTTTTGGTCTTATACTTTCAACTGTTTGATTAATTAATTCTGTGGCCTGAGCCATATTATCAATGATAGGCATAGTAGCATTCTTATCATCTGCAATTTCTTGAAGAGTATCTATGAAATCTTGAGAGGTATAATCAGATGTTGTTCTTTTTAATAACTCTAATCTTTCAATTTGTGCTTGCATTTTTTCGCGATATTCTGCTGATTCAGCAGTAATTCTTCTTTTTTCATTTTCAAGTTCTTCGATGAATTCTGCATATGCGCTAGCTTGATCATTTTCTGAAAGTCCATTTAGATCCCTTGCGAAAAATTCATCTATTTTTGCTTGAACTTCATTTAAATATTGTGGATTAACTTTTTCTACAACCTTTTTAGCATCTTTTTTTGCTGCTTGCTTTTTCATTTTACTAGCTTTATTTGTCTTTGTTCTATATTCAACATACTCATCTATAGCTTTTTTTAGAGATAGAGCAGCTCTTTTTTCTTGTTGTGGCATATTTCCTTGTTTTAGTAATTCTCTTAATTCTTTTTGAGTTTCCTTTGCTTTTGATAAACCACCATTTATAAAAATAAAGTTTTGTGCCTTTTTTCCAATTGCTTCATCAGTTTTGATTGTTACTTTAATACCATTTTCTAAAACAAATTCTTTTCCACGAAGTTCTCCTTTAGAAAATCTTGAACCTTTGTTTAGAATTTTAGCTTTTGATATATGTCTTTGACTTATCTTCTTAAGTACTGCAGGATTTGAATCTTGCATTTGTTTGATTAAAGAGTTTAAATCTAAAGATTCATTCATTAATAATACCTCCAATTAAATATATATATCTTAAAAACTATTGTAAAATTTTTTCAAAGCTTCATCTATTATACCATATTTAACATAAAAAGTCAATTAAATGCAGTCTAGGCAAGGGTTATAACAGACAAAAATTATTGTTTAATAATTAATCAATCTTGGGACTAAGAGATATATACTCTTTTATCAAAAAAAGGCTTAAATTATGCTTTAGAAGTTGAAATTTGACTAAATTTGTTATACAATAAGAGAGCTAAAATTATAACGATATGAAAGGAGAAAAATTTCATGAAGGTAATTTTAAAACAAGACATTAAAGGTGTAGGCAAAAAAGATCAAGTAATTAATGCAGCAGATGGATATGCAAGAAATTATTTATTTCCTAAAAATCTAGCTGTTCCAGCTGATCAAGGAAACATGAATAATTTAAAAGCTAAGAATGAGTCAGTAGCTTATAGAAAAGGCGAAGACAAAAAGGAAGCTGAAGAAATTGCAAAAAGATTAAAAGACATAACTGTAAAAATAAAAGTTAAAGCAGGAGAAAATGGCAGACTATTTGGAGCAGTTACATCAAAAGAAATTTCTGAAGCATTAAAGAAAGATTATAAAATAGATGTAGACAAGAAGAAAGTATTATTACAAGAAAGTATTAAAGCAGCAGGTGTTACAATTGTAGATTTAAAACTTAACGAAGGCGTTATGGCTAAAGTAAAGGTAATGGTTGTACCAGAATAATTTATTAGAGGTATGAAGTATGGAATTGGGAAGAGTACCACCACACGACATTGAAGCTGAGCAAGCAATTCTAGGATGTATGTTAACAGATAAAGATGCTGTTGTGAGTGCAATTGAAGTGCTAAAAGAAGAATCTTTTTATAGAGAAGATAATAGAGCTATTTTTGCTGCTATTTATGCATTGTATTCAAAGAGTGAGCCGGTTGATATTATAACAGTTAAAGCAGAACTTGTTGAAACAGGAAATTTTGAAAGAGTTGGAGGATTGGAATATCTTGCTTCTCTTCCAGAGAGAGTTCCAACAACTGCAAATGTTGATAAATATATTAAAATAGTTGAAGAAAAAGCAGCTTTAAGAGATTTGATTACAACATCAAATGAACTTGTCGCTCTAGGCTATGATGAAACTGAAGATGTTGATAACATTATGGATATGGCAGAAAAGAAAGTTTTTGAATTAGCATCAAAGAAAAATACAAAAGGATATTCACCACTTAGAGATGTTTTGGTTGAGTCTTTTGATAAAATAGAAAAACTTTATAACAATAAAGGTGCATTTAGTGGAATACCAACAGGTTTTTATGATTTTGATAGAATTACATCAGGTCTTCATGGTTCTGAACTAATAATTCTAGCTGCAAGACCTGCAATGGGTAAATCAGCATTTGCTATCAATATTGCAACTAACGTTGCAGTAAAAGCAAAAGTACCAGTTGCAATATTCAACTTAGAGATGGCAAAAGAACAGGTTGCAAATAGAATTCTAAGCAGTGAAGCAATGGTAGATAGTAATAAAATTAGAACTGGTCAATTAGAGGATGATGATTGGACTAAACTCGCAACAACTCTTGGAATGCTTTCTGAAGCTCCAATTTATATAGATGATACAGCAGGTATTTCTATAATGGAAATAAGAGCTAAATGTAGAAAGCTTAAATTAGAGAAAAATGTTGGATTAGTTGTAATTGACTACTTACAACTTGTTCAACCAACAGGAAGAAAAAACGGTACTCGTGAGCAAGAAATTAGTGAGATTTCAAGATCTTTAAAAATACTTGCAAAAGAGCTTGATATACCAGTTATAGCATTAGCACAGCTTTCTCGTAGCGTTGAAAAACGTGAAGATAAAAGACCTATGCTTTCAGACTTAAGAGAGTCTGGTTCTATAGAGCAAGATGCTGACATAGTAATGTTTATTCATAGAGATGACTACTATAACGATGAATCTGAAAGAAAAAATATTGCTGAGATTATTCTCGCAAAGCATAGAGCTGGTTCAACAGGAAGTGTCGATTTAGCTTGGTTCCCAAGTTTCACAAAATTTGAAAATCTAGATAAAAGATTTTTTGGTGATGTGCAATAATATTAAACAAAAGACGTTATAAGTAATATAACGTCTTTTATAAAATGAAAGGTAAATATGTTAGAAGAATCTGTAAAAAATACAATTAAAAAATATAATTTAATAGAAAATGGCGATAGAATAGTTCTTGGCGTTTCTGGTGGACCTGATTCAATTTCTATGTTAAATATTCTTTTTAAATTATCAAAAGAAATGAATTTTGAAATCTTTTGTGCACATGTTAATCACGGATTAAGAGAAAATGCAAAAATAGATGAAGAATTTGTAAAAAATTTTTGCGAAGCAAAAAATATCGATTTTCACGTTTTGCATGCAGATGTTTCAAAGCTTGCGCAAGATAGCAAGAGAGGATTAGAAGAGACGGGTAGAATGGTAAGATATGACTTCTTTGATGAGGTAGCTAAAGAAGTAAATGCTAATAAAATTGCTATTGCTCATAATAAAAATGATAAAGCAGAAACTATTATAATGAATATGCTACGTGGTGCAGGAATGGCGGGACTTATAGGAATTGAACCAGTCAATGGAAAATATATAAGACCACTTATTGAAGCAGAAAGATCAGAAATTGAAAAGTATTGTGAAGAAGAAAAATTAAATCCAAGACATGATGAGTCAAATGATGATAACAAATATACAAGAAATAAAGTCCGCAACGTAGTAATTCCGTATGTTATAACAAATTTTAATCCAAATATTATTGAGACTATTTCTAGACTATCAGAAATTGCAAAAGATGATTTAAACTATCTAGATGAAATTACAGAAAAAGAGTATAAAGAGCTTGTTATAGCTGAAGAGACTGTAGGAAACGAGAAAATAATTCGATTAAAATTAAAGAATTTTAATGAAAAAAATAAAGCTATTCAAAAAAGAGTATTATTATATGCAATCAAACGTATATTTGGCTCTACACAAGGAATTGAAAAGATTCACGTAGAAGATATGATAAAATTATGTAATAATAATATTGGAAATAAATATTTAACTCCAAATAAAAAAACAAAGATTGTAATAAAAAATAAACAAATAATTTTGAGCGGGCAAATATAAATATCCGTAGAAAACTTGAAAAATCAAATGTTACAGAGTTATTTCATTTGAAAAAAACTGTTGCATTTGATTTTTTTCTTTGCTATATTTTAGGTACAGTAAGAAATTTAGGAGGAATATGCTTTGAAAAGTGGAATTAAAACACTAGCTATCTGGTTAGTTATAATTGTAGTAGCTATTGGATTACTTGATGCTTTCGTTAATAATCCAAATACAAAAATGAGTTACTCAGAGTTAATTACCAAGATAGCTGCAGGTGAAGTTACAGAAATTAAAATTGATGGAGATCAAACAAAGGTATATGCAACTATAGGTGGTAGCGAACCAGCCACAACATCATCAACAACAGCGACAAACACAAGTGGTATAGTAATAAAAGAAGTTGTTATACCAAATGTTGAAGTATTAATGGAAACAATTAGTGAGAACATAGAGGCAGGACAATTAGTAGTTAATCAACAAGAAGTTTCTCCTATATATAATATAATCACATTAATCTCTCCTTTATTTATAGTACTTGTATTCTTATTATTCTGGTTTGTTCTTATGAATCCAAATCAAGGAGCTAATAAATCAGTTTCTTTTGGAAAGAGCAAAGCAAGATTATTAAATACAAATGATGCTAAAACAAAAGTTACATTTAAAGATGTTGCAGGTATAGAAGAAGAGAAAGAAGAGTTAGCAGAAATAGTTGATTTCTTAAAATCTCCAAAGAAATATACAGACATGGGTGCTAGAATTCCAAAAGGTGTTTTATTAGTTGGTCACCCAGGTACTGGTAAAACATTACTTGCAAAAGCTGTAGCTGGAGAAGCAGGTGTTCCTTTCTTTATTATAAGTGGTTCAGATTTCGTAGAAATGTTCGTTGGTGTTGGTGCATCAAGAGTAAGAGACTTATTCGAACAAGCTAAGAAAAATGCTCCATGTATAATATTTATAGATGAAATTGATGCTGTTGGACGTCAAAGAGGTGCAGGACTTGGTGGTGGACATGATGAAAGAGAACAAACATTAAACCAATTACTTGTTGAAATGGACGGTTTCGCAGCAAATGAAGGTGTTATAGTTATAGCAGCAACAAACAGACCAGACGTTTTAGATAAAGCATTACTAAGAGCAGGAAGATTTGATAGACAAATAGTTGTTGCATCACCTGATGTAAAAGCAAGAGAAGAAATATTAAAAGTACACGCAAGAAAGAAAAAATTAGCAGATGATGTAGATTTATCTACAATAGCAAAGAATACAGCAGGATTTGTTGGTGCAGATCTTGAAAACATATTAAACGAAGCAGCATTACTTGCTGCAAGAAGAAATGCTACTGAAATTGGCATGAAAGAAATAGAAGATGCAATGGTTAAAGTAACTATGGGTCCTGAAAAGAAATCTAGAGTTATCTCAGAACATGAAAAGAAACTTGTTGCATATCATGAATCTGGACATGCTATTACAAGTAGATTCCTTCCAACACAAGACAATGTACATGAAATTTCAATCATTCCTAGAGGAATGGCTGGTGGTTATACAATGTATAAACCATCTGAAGATAAACAATTTATGAGCAAGACAGAAATGGAAGAACAAATTGTATCATTACTAGGCGGTAGAGTTGCAGAACAATTAATCATTGGGGATATTTCAACTGGTGCAAGCAACGATATTGAAAGAGCCTCTAAGATCGCTAGAGCAATGGTTACTAAATATGGTATGACAGAAAAACTAGGAGCTATTACATATGGTAATGATCAAGAAGAAGTATTCCTAGGAAGAGACTTTACACAACAAAAGAACTTCAGTGAAGAGACAGCAGGATTAATTGATGAAGAAGTTAAGAAGATAGTTGACACAGCATATCAAAGAGCTGTTGATATATTGAATGAGCACATGGATCAACTACACAAAGTAGCTGGTGTGCTTCTAGATAAGGAAAAGATTGATGGAGATGAATTTGAACAGATCATGAATTCATAATCTTCAGAATCTAATTAAATACTAAAAGAAAGAAAGACTTCGTTTTCGAAGTCTTTCTTTCCATTTTCTTAAAATAAAAAACTAAACTTTTTGTTTAGTGGCGCTGACTATTTTGGGTTTCGTCAGGTTATAGTGACTAATATAAAACCAATCACTATATAAACATATTAGCAAACTATTAAATTAAAATTAATATATAATTGAAAGAGTATAAAAGTACAAGACCGCCCCCAGTTGAGGGCGGTCTTGCAAAAACTCATTAATTGTTTCAATTTAGTAGAGGAAATTCGCTTATCTTGTAATCATGTAGCGAATAGCTCTCTTGTGCAGCTTTTTGATGACTTCATTCATGTGGATAATCATAATCCGAATCTGCTCATCTGATACCGGTGCGGTATGACGTCCATCACTATCTGTCCAAGCCAATCCAGTAGACAGGCTTATGGTAAGACGTATGTCAGTGGGGTCCGAGTGATAAGTGTGTCTATTGGTTTTGTAATTGACCCAGACCCATTCATCTACTGGCCGGTGGTCATTGCCATTATTATATAAATGACCAATGGTAATAAAGCCGTTTTTCCGGTTCTTCTGAACATCGGCTGTTGCTGTGAAATACCAGCCGTCAGAATCGATGTCATGGTTTGTCTGGAAGGACTTTCCATATATGCTTAAAGCAGCAAACAGAGTGTCATCCTTCGCAACATCGACTGCAATTCTTACCCGATTGAAATACTCTTCCGGATCCTTCATGTCATAGTCTGCCATAAAAGGATTTACCGCATTGTCGAACTCACTAACTTTCCTGAAAAGCTTTTCCATGTTCGGTTTATGTACACGCTCAGGAAGATCAACGTTTTCCTGAATCAGTGAACACTCAAGGAGCTTTTTGTATGTTCTGTTCGTAAGTTCGTTGACAAGTTCCTTACTGTACTTCCCGTCAAGCATTGACGCAAGTGTCAAAATGCCTTCTACTGAATGGATTTCACCCCACCAGTAATTTCTGCCGCCAGGGTGCTTTTCACCAAACTCTGCCATGGCCCGATCCATCACTTCATCAGGAACGGCTTCGCCCCTTTTAACGATGTAGTATGAGCCGGAGTGTTTGAAGATAACGCCATTGACGTTGAAACATGGCACAGGAACACTGAATCTTGTACCTATGCCATCGGGAAGCCTTTCGGCCCCATACTCTTCTAATGCTGTCCGAAATTCTGCGATTGAAATACCCATGTTGTTCTCCTCCTATTGTAACAATGAATTTTTGAGTTATGCAACTCATAGAGCTATTATAACACATTTTACATAAAACATCAATTCGCAGTGGCTGATATTCCAAGACTTAAAGGTTTTAGACAACAAAAAAATCAACCATTTCTGGTTGATTTAATTAGTGGTGCGCCATAGAGGATTCGAACCTCCGACCATTTGATTAAGAGTCAACTGCTCTACCAACTGAGCTAATGGCGCATATCTCACCGACAAGTGATATTATAAACCAATTTGTAGTGATTTGTCAATAAATTTTGTAAATCTTAAGCATAAAAGAAAGATAAAAAATAATTGATGGAAAAATAGGTAGATATTTTAATATTTTTTTAATTTTTATATAATACAATCACTTAAAATGATATTGACATTATTCAATAAATATTATAATCTATTCCTAACAAGTGGCCGTATAGGTTTTATTTTTGTTGAAAAAATCATGAAAAGGGGTGATGACAATTACTAGTATTCTAAAGAGTATTATTATTCACTTAAGAATATGGATTAAGCTAATTATAATACTACTAGTGGGGTTAGCTATAATAGGATTCGTTGTATTTGTTGTCTATAAACCTATGTACAGTGTCTCTCTAAATGGAGAGTTCATCGGCTACACAGAAGATAGAGGAAAACTGCAAAAGAAGATTAGTAACTACTTAAAGAGTGGTGATAAGAAAAACGTAGCATTCGTTGAAATTGACACATATCCAGAGTATTCATTAACACTTCTTAAAAAAGGACTATCAGCGAATGATGATGAGATTTTTAGTACAGTTGTAAGTTCAGGTACAACATATTATAAATATTATGCTATATTAGATAATGGCGTTGAAAAATACTTCGTTTCAAGCTATGAAGAAGCTGATGCTATAGTTGAAACGCTTAAGGATAAGAATAGTAAGAATAAAAATGATATTACATATAATATTAAATATGATACAGCATTACAAGAATTTACAGATAAAGATACAGCAGTAGCGGCATTATATATAGAGATGCCAAAATACACAGCTAAAAAAGTTGTTACAACACAAAATTTAGATGCTACTTCAACACCTCTTGGAATTGCACTTATTCATCCAGTTTCTGGAATGATTACATCAAGATATGGTAGAAGAAGTAGAGGAAATCATACAGGTCTAGATATTGCAACTTCTCTTGGTACACCAATTAAAGCTGCAGCAGCAGGACAAGTTATTCATGCTGGCTGGAAAGGATCATATGGACAGCTAGTTGTTATACAACATACTGATTCAATTCAAACATATTATGCACACTGCAGTAAAATATATGTAAATGCGGGTGAATATGTTGCACAAGGACAGGTTATATCGGCTGTTGGTAGCACGGGTAATTCAACTGGACCTCACTTACACTTAGAAATAAGAGTAAACGGGTCACCAAGAAACCCACAAAATTATTTGT
>Ga0247610_10003000_pt1 | contig 18929 bp, 18 predicted proteins | sample 174DNAGHGhighgp2_FD_193483 | JGI IMG/M metagenome (GOLD analysis project Ga0247610, IMG submission 193483) | Sheep rumen microbial communities from Palmerston North, Manawatu-Wanganui, New Zealand - 1742 DNA GHGhigh gp2 | ecosystem: Host-associated > Mammals > Digestive system > Stomach > Rumen...
AAAGCACGCGGTTTGAAATAACAATGGTTGTAGGGCCGCCATGACATGGTAGCCCTACGCCTAAATGCAAACAATCCCGGTGAGTGAACCTCATCGGGATTGTTGTTTAAACAGAGACAAATTAAAATCAGCCGACCAACTTCTTATTATTCTCAATCAGCTGTTCCAATCGTTCAATGTCTTTATTGCTTAAACGGATTTCTGGTAAAAAGCGCTTGTAGTTGCATAGCCCATGCATGTCGGAGCCTACATAATCATACAAGCCCTCTTTCAGCAGGTAATGCGACTTGGCAACAGCATTGCTTCCATAAGCACCTGCAAGAGACAAAATATTCAGTTGGAACTTGTATCTTTTGTCAATCCACCTGAAATAATCTTCTTTCCTGGCATATTCATAGCGTTCGGGATGGGCAATGACAGGCTGATAGTCAGCACACATAATCTCATAAAGCATATCAGAGACACCATGCTCGCACATCAAATAGGAAGTTTCGCACAACACATGAGTGCCTTCCTTGTCCAAGGTCAGGAAACCCTGTTTAAAATGCTCCAAAAACCGAGCATCCATCATATACTCCGCAGCAAGATGCAACTCAATGCCACAGGTATTGGCGGCTTCAGCCTTGAAATCCTCAAACTTGGCAGTGATGCTAGCACGGTCATTGTCAGGATAATCCTTCATGAAATGGGGTGTCAGCACCATCTTCTTTACGCCACGCTCTTCAAGCTTTTTCAAGGCATGCAAGGATTTCTCCACTGTCGGAAAGCCATCGTCAACACCGGGAAGAATATGGCAATGCACATCGCATGCACCTTCAAAAATGCCTTGTGGCAGCTTTTTACGGAATCCAAACATTGGTCTTAATCTTTACCGTCATCACTCATCTTGCTCACATGCTTGCCTGAATGATGGTGGTGATGATGCTTCTTTTTGAAGATACGCTGATACCACTTCTTTTTCTTCTCATGTTCTTCCTCATCACCATAGCCATAACCATAACCATAGCCATATTCATGGCCATAACCGTAACCGTAGCCGTATCCATAACCATATCCATAACCGTATCCATAGCCATAATAGCCATAGCCACGTCTCTTCTTATTCACGCCATTCAAAATCACGCAAATATTGGGATAGACCTTATCCTTGTAGAACTTATCCACATCGAATAGCAATCGCTTATCAGTCTTTCCCGCTCTGAGCACCATAATAGTAGTATCAGCCACACGTTTCACAATGTCAGAGTCAGCCACCATACCAACAGGTACGTTGTCCAAGAAGATATATTCATAGCGCTTGCGCAATTCAGTCATCATGTCTTCCAAACGGTTACTCATCAGCAACTCAGCCGGATTGGGCGGCACTGGGCCTGAGAAGATGACGTCAAGGCCAGGAGTATTGACATCGGAATGGATGATGTCGTCAATCGAATCAGTCTTACCAGACAAATAGTTGGAGACACCCGCTTTGGTTGAAACATTGAACACTTTGAACAAAGTAGCCTTACGGATATCCAAGTCGACTAACACCGTCTTTCTCTTTGCCAAAGCGAAACTGGTGGCCAAATTGGTGGAGACGAAAGTCTTTCCTGAAGAAACCATGAACGAAGTGAACATGATGGCATGAGCGCCTTCTTTTCTATCTTTCATGTACTCCAAACTAGATCGGATAAGACGGAACGACTCTGAAAGTGAATCTCGGCCGTTTTCCCGAACTCTGATGGCATAACCTTCAATATCCTTTTCGAAAGGAACATCCCCAAGGAATGGGACATTCGAAGTCTTCTGCACATCTACCCTTTCGTGAATCGTTGTATCAAGCAAATTCCTAAGTATTAAAAAGACAATAGGGACTGCAAGACCAATAAGAATACCTATTATTGTGGATTTTCTTTCATCAGGTGCAACTGGGTTGCTATTTGGATACGCATAGTCAATCACCTTACCGGTAGCTTCCAATTGCGGACTTGTCATCAACAGTTCTTCACGCTTTGTTAGCAATTGCAAATATAGGCTTTCCTTGATGCCTTGCATACGCTCGACCGAGCCCAATTCCAGCTGGGCAACAGGAACACTTTGAATCTGGGAATTGGCAATGCTTCGATCGCGATTTGCTGCATCAATACGATCTTCCAAACCTTTCAAATTGGTTTCAAGAACCGTGACTATGCTGCCATGAAGACTCACTTGCTCCTCCATCAGATTCTGAGCCACTGGATTATTGATCGTACCATCAGCCTTATATCTTTCAATTTTCACCAAGTTATCGTTGTATTTATTGATAATTGACGAAGCCTCAGAAGATACATCAACCGCACCTATGGGAATCATCTGATCCGTATTGTTCTTGGCAAAATTGAGTAGATAGCGCACCATATCAGCTTGAGCATCCAGTTTTTTTGCCTCTTCCGTCAAGGCTCTACTGTCAGCAATATATGCCTGACCATAACTCTTCGTATCAATAATATTGTGACCACGCTTAAAATCGACAAACACTTTTTCATTCTCAGCAATGTCGTTCATCAAAATTTCAATACGCTCATTAATAAAATTCTCCGTATAATCGAGCACTCGTTGCTGGTCGTCAATCGACTCTTTATTATAGGTCTCCATAAGTGCATTAAGCACATCGGCAGCACGCAAGGGCGAGCTGTCGCTAACCATAAGTTTCAGGATGGAATTCCTTTCACTCTCTCTTCTCACAGAGATACGTCCACGATAAATTGAAGCCACTGTAGAAACAGGACGATGGCTGACATTAATGACAATATCATAAAAATCACCAAATCGCCATGTGGGTTTTACAACAATCTTGCCAACTGGAGATATCACTGTATCATTCAAGCGAACAGTCATTGCGGGAATATCACCTCCGAAATCGTCTAGAATTACATGATCCTTATCGACTGGCTTCACACTAAACGAAGCATTTACCTGTTCATCCATTCCAGGAAAAGCAACCTCAATTGGCGACTCCTTGTATAAATCCTTATTGCGTTTTGAAACCTTAGTCTTATATGAATAGGATACATTCAAGTTCAATTCGCGCACCATACTTTCCATAATCGACTGAGACTTCAAAACCATAATCTCATTGTTGATTGTGCTAACAATAGGTCCACCCGCAAGGCTTCCCAACGTTGAAGAGGTGCGAAGCGACTCTGAACCACTGCTTGTCAAAGAGGATTTTATCAGAAGTGTAGCACTACTCGCATATATCCTTTCTTGCCGACTGACCTTATAGTATGCAATAACACCGCCAATCAAAGCGCAAATGGCAAACCAATGCAGATTGCGCAACACCAAAAAAACCAAATCCTTGAACTTAAAGCCGCTATTGGCATCTTCATCGAAAAACGAATTAATGTCTTCAGGCCTCTTGCTCGAGTTATTAATATCACTGGAATTGTTGTTAGTAGCCATAAAAATACTTCTTTATGATAAATTGAGAGTTATTTATAAAATAATTTATTGAAATTTAACAAGTTAATCTACCAACTCCAATTTTCAAACAATTTATAAAGTGTGATAACCGATACTGCTGAGGTAACCAAACCAGTAATAGATGAAATGAAACCAAGTACCGTGTTCAAATTGGCATTAAAGAACTTGTATGGACGTTCCTCGGTAAAGATGATGTCATTCTGTTGAAGCACAAAAAACTCATCATCGAAAATATCTGTGGAACGGGGATCAAGATAATGGATCACACGTCTGCCGTCCACTTCTCGCATCACCCCTATACGGTCACGTCGGGTATACCAATCCAACCCTCCTGACATTGCCAAAGCTTCAAGGAATGTGCAACGTTCGTCAGAAATATTGAGAACCTTACCACCTGAACTGGACAGGAAAAAGACCTTAAAATTCAAGAAACGGACTATGACCAAAGGGTCTTTAAGTTGCCCATTACGTATAAGTTGAGCCGCTATCGTGTCTTGCAACTGCAAACGCGTCAAACCTTCGACATGAAGTGTACCCAACACGGGAAATTGAATATTACCTTCAGAATCTACAAGATAGCCAGATAGTCTTGAATTTGCAGCACCACCAGTTGTCCCCAAGGACTGAATAGTATTAAAAGGTTTGAGCAGTTCATCATCCTTTCCAGCCGAACTACTCAAAACATATATCCTCAAATCGTCGTATGGAGCCACCGTAGCTTCCAACGATTCATTGATGGGCATACCATCTTTGGGCATATCCTGCAAATAACGAACATGTTTTGGCGTAATACACGACGTAGCTGAAATAGCCAATAAAGCTAATAGGAAATAAAGGGTACTTCTATATGTTTTCATAATTATAAATATTTCTTTCTAAATAGCTTGCAAAAATACAAATATTTTTCGGATAAAAAGGCACTTCTAACAAGGAAAAAAAACTAAAAAATCAATTGAGCCTCACCATCAATCCTTTTACCATATTTTTGGTTGATTGCATCGCCTTTTCTTTGAGCCATTCTCCTATTTGGTCGGTCCAACGTTGAGGATGAGTAGTCATCATAATTTGTTTCGGCAATTTCTCGCTTTCAATAGCATCAATGACCTCATCGGTACTATGGTAAACCAATCCTTGCCGAACCCATTCATCCTGATAGATAGGCACTTTGTCGCGCAGACTCACATTGAAACCATCCCATCGGCGACCTGTATCCGTAAGATAGAAGACTTTTGAAAAGTCAACATCAAAATAAGGTTCGCCTATAATTCCAAAATTATGATAATCAAATATTTTCCACAAGTCACGCCCATCATATTTACTGCGCGGTGCGCCATGCATGCAAATGGTCTTCACAGGATAGAACTGACGAAAATATGCCAATTGCTTCTCGAAATGCTCAATGGCTATTTCCACATTGCCCCCGCAAATGGTCATGTCTTCGTAATGATAACCGATTTCATGTCCCATTTCAGCGATAGCCCGAATAACTTCAGGTTTGTTGCTTTGCTCAACGACACGAAAATAGTACGAGGCGTTCAATCCCAACGAATGCTCTATTTTAGCAGTAGCGAGAGAGTTCTCGGCCTTCAAGTCCACATCGTGACGAAGAATTACATATTTTGTTCCTGACAGCACCAATTTATCGGTGCAATACTGCTCAAAAGTAGCAAAGTGGAATCCATTATCATTCAGTACCTGAAGAAGCTCGCTATATTTCTTCAAAGTAAAGTCGGAACTCATCTTTTTAATCTACTATATCTTCTGTGTTTTTTCTTATTTTAATAATCCTGGCTGGGTTGCCGCCCACAACAGCATAATCAGGGACATCCCTCGTAACCACCGATCCCGCCCCAACAATGGAGCCATGTCCTATGCGCTTGCAACCAGGAAGGATGATGGAACGTGAGCCAATCCAAACATCACCTGCAATATAAAGCGGAGTCTTCTCTTTTGACCCTTGTAAACCCATAGGAACATCTATTTTTTCAAAACGATGTCCACCACCCAAAAACATCACATCTTCTCCCATCATCAAATAGTTTTCAATGGTAAGAACTCGATTGTGCATAATAAAGTTTTTTCCTATTCCCACAAAACTACCCACTCGTATATCTTTACCACTACCAAAACATGCGCCCTGCTCAACATTCAGCTTTTTACCACATGCAGCAAACATGTGTCTACAGCACCATCGCCGAAAAGCTAAAGAAATCTTACCCAAAATCGGCACTGTCGACTTGGGAAAACGTTTGGCCACTCCATAATATAACAACTGAAAAAACATAAACTATGCAATTACAAATTTCCGATGATACCTACAATCCTTTCGGCCGCATAGCCATCCCATAGTGGCGGGATGCAGCCTTTTTTCCATTGACCTGCAAAAAGTTTGTCCAATGCAGGTTTGATGTTATCGGGGTTGGTCCCAATTAGCTCATTTGTTCCCATGGTACAAGTTTCAGGACGTTCTGTATTGTCGCGCAAGGTAATACAAGGCACACCCATTACCGTCGTCTCCTCCGTAATACCTCCGCTATCGGTAATCACTGCTTTAGCGCGTTCAACCAAATAATTGAATTCGAGATAGCCCATCGGCTCAACGATATGAAGGTTGTCAGCTTCAATACCCAAATCTTTGAATATTTTTGCCGTGCGAGGATGTATGGGGAACACTATAGGCAAGTCTCTCACATTCATAACAATCTCGTTCATCAATCGTTTCAGTTTCTCTGCCTCATCCACATTTGCAGGACGATGCATGGTCAACGCCAAATACCGCTGTGGTTGAAGCTTTAACTCATCATATACCGAAGGTTTGATAAATCGTGAGCGGTTGGCCAACAACGTATCAATCATTACATTGCCGACAAAGAACAGGTTCTTTTCCTCTGCGCCGAAACGGCGCAGGTTAGCATTGGCCACTTCAGAAGTCGTAAAGAAATAGTCCGCAAGGCTGTCGGTCACCATGCGATTGATTTCCTCAGGCATAGTCAAATCCCACGAACGGATACCCGCCTCCACGTGTGCAACCTTGGTACACAACTTCTTGGCCACAATGGAGCAGGCCATAGTAGAGGTCACATCACCCACAACCAAAACAAGGTCGGTGGGATGTTCCATCAAGTCCTTCTCGAAAGCTACCATGATAGCCGCAGTTTGTTCAGCTTGCGTGCCACCACCGCAACCCAAATTGACATCCGGCTTGGGGATATTCAGTTCCTCAAAAAAAGTCTCACTCATCTGGCGGTCATAGTGCTGACCTGTATGTACAAGACGATAACGGATGTCTATCCCCCTTTCTTCAGCTTTCTGGATAGCATGAATCAAAGGGGCAATCTTCATAAAATTGGGACGTGCGCCCGCTATAAGGGTAATATGTCGCATATTTATTTAAATCTAAACTGATAATTCGGATTATCCTTCATAAGCTTTTGACTATCAGGATAGTTCTCTATAAACCAAGTCAAAAAACTGGCATAGTCAATCTTTTCGGAAAGCATATTTTGGCGACGGCGTTGCCATTCTTCTTTCAAATCTGGCATTGAGAGCAACTCTTCTATCTTTTGAAACATTTCTTCCGAGTGATTTGGACGGAAACCATAGGTAAGACCGTATTTGTGTTCTTCTTCCTCAAGATAATGGATACGGCCGACAAACGTATTGCAGCGAATGGCTGGAGTTCCCAGTACGGCCGCCTCAGAAGTCATCGTTTGGCTATCCCCGACAAGCATGGTCGCATAATATATTAAAGAATGGGCCTTTTCTGGTGAGACCTTCAATTGATATGGCTTAAACTCATCATCGATATCACGTTCGGTCGTGATAAAAACCTTACCTTTTGAACAAAGATAATCCACCAAGCGTCGCTTGTTTTCAATGGTCAAGCCGACCACACCCACATCGTGATGTGCCTTGAACGCATTGAACCTCAGAATAAAATAAGCCTCTCCTTCTTCAACTCCCGCATCCTTTAATACACTAGGATCGGGTTGGAATCGGTTGGGATGCAAATATGCCAATTCATGGTAGGCATTGACATATACTGTTTTCTTTGACCTCCTCGGTGTGTCAATAGGGCTAAGAATAACATCAGCAAAAGGATGTCCGAACTTAACGAACAATGGTTCAACCTCATCGTCGTCATCATCCAAAATGATACTCTTTATCCTGCTCAACTTGCTGACATGAGGAATGTTTATTGACGAGCCAACGCCCAAATCGACATGATGTTGGCGGACCAGTTTAAGCAAACGCCGGTCAAAAACCAGCTGATCCAGCCCTTTTTTGCCAATCGCATCGTCTTTCTTCCCAATACTGACATACGGAATGCCATACAAATCGAGCAACTTCATTGCCGAAGGTATCTCCTTGACAACAACAAGCACTTCATGGCCCTTTTCAACCAACATCTTATACACATTCCGATACAAATGCACATGAGCTGGATGGTTGATATCAAAAATAATATTCATAGTTTTTTAAAGATTTTAACCCCCAACTTCCCAATGCAAAAAAGCAAGTGGTTACATACATATACATTCCTACCATATTCCACAAGTTCACCGCCAAACTTCAGTTTGAAATCACGGACTCCATAGCCTCCGTCATCGGGTTTACCCGCTCCCATGAAATCAAAACGAGGTATACCTTCTCTCGCCGCATAGCTGACGCCAGCATAGTTTACCATTACCGAAGGAGATAGTGACTTATAGTTGTAATCGTCACCACAAGCCAACCATGCATATACTGCCCTTTGCTCCAATTCTACACAAATCAAACCGCCAAGCAATTGTCCTTCTGCATTTTTTGCCAAGAAAAACCGTGATGACGGGATGTTTCTAAGCTTTTCAAAAAACTCGAATGGGAACAACGGTGTTTTGACCTTAGTAGTATATAATTCCTCAAGCATCGAATACAACTGCTTCAAATCCTCTGCATTCGGTTTTTCATCAATAACAACACCATTATCCAATGCTTTCTTAATGTTACGTCTCCTGTTCCTATCCAACTTGCTATTAACCAGCTCCATAGAAGACGTTTCCACCTGGACATCATAATGTGGTTCATACTCAAACCTCGATTGTTCGAAAACCGAGTGCCAACGACTATAGTCATTAAAATTACGGGTTTCTATGAATATGGCTTTTCTCTGAAGCATCTTTATCAGTGCAGTCAGCAGAAATGAGAGTTCTTCATCAGTAATCTCTTCCGACAATAGCGGTCCTCCAACAATAATTGCCCTTCGGGAAAAAAACTGTTTTATCTTTCCGCCATCCTTTTGAACATAGCCCGTTACCAAACCTTTTAGCTGGCCATCCGACTCAACAGCGATTGCAAATGCCTCAAGGAAAGAGAGGTCTTCAAAAAACGTATAAGCTTCCCTGGTTTGGAACCATGTTGCCACTGGTGATTGCTTCACCAATCCTAACCACAATACCGGATCAATGTGTTCACCTTCAATTATTCTCACTTTTCAAAACCCTTTCATATATCTCAATAAGTTGTTTTGCCACTTGCCGATTATCAATACCATCGGCAACAATTTTATCATGTCCATTCGTTCTTCCCTCAAAAGACAGTGCTCTCCGCAGCAGATTTGCCAATTCTTCTGGTTCGCGAGTGTTTGCCACATAACAACCCTCAACACCAGCCATTCTCTCCCGAACATCACCTACATCTACGCTCACAATTGGGCACCCACAAGCCATGGCTTCCTTGATGACTTGAGGAGAACCTTCCATGAATGAGGTCAACAGAAAAGCATCAGCGGCACACATAAGCAAGTTCACCTCTTCCCTCGTATAACCTTTCAGCTCAATCAATTCCATTTGATCATCTTGCAATAAGGCAACCGCGTCTTTTGCCAATGGAGCATTTTTTACTTCAACGTCAAAAGCACCGGCAAATAAGATGTATTTCCCTTCCGCCTGTAATCTCATCTTTCGCCTTGCCTCGGCTTTTTCTGTCAGTTGCAAGTTGGCCAGGTCAATCCCACAAGGCAAAAGATTATATTTTTTCTTTAGTCCAGCAATCTCCAAAGTCTTCTGTGAGACAAACACATTCCATGCAGACAAGCGCATAGCAAACTTTGAAAAACGCAAAACCTTCTTGTCGTTGATGTCCGAACCATGATAGGTGGTCACAACAGGGATGCGTCGCTGCAAGTTGGCAAGGAGCCCCGATAGACCATAATGTGCATGGATAACATCTGGACAAAACTCATTGATTTTCTGCTTCAACAATGGCAAATTTCTCAAATAGCCTAGCAAGCCTTTGCCTTGCAATCCGAAGAAACCAGATGTGCAGCCCTGCTTTTCAAGTGCCTCGACTTGCTCGACAATGAAAGGGGCGAAACGACCTTTATTGAATGATGCGACAACAAGTATTCTCATGCCATACCTCTACCTGCCAGTTTAATCCAAGCCCAAAGAATATTCGCGACACTAATCAACACCATCCAAAGCATGTACAAACGTTTGTGTTTGTTTCTCACTTGCGAAACACCATAGGCAGCAAACATCAATTCTAAAGCCAACACCGGGAAGTGGAATCGCTCGGAGTGGGCAAAATTACTAAACACCAAGACTACCAAATAACCACCCATGAGCGCAAGAGGAAGCACATGATTTCGCCACTCACGCCGCTTCAGCAGTATAAATAACGCAAATATGGTCAATCCGGAAAGAATATTCTTAATGAAATTTGCTCCATTCATCATCATTTGATTCTCCTGCCCGAAAATATCCACCATTGAAGAGAAAGGAATAGTTAAAATCAAAGGAGCAAATAAAGCTGCCGAGGCATATTGTGCAAACGAATTGGTTTCAGACCGCCAAGCATAACCAGATTCCTGATTCTCATATCTATTCGCCCACAATTGAGAACTCTCTTGAAACAACTCAACGCCCACTGTCAAAACCATCCAAACGGCAAAGACAGCTCCCAACACAATCTTTTGCCAAAGTCGCAATTGTCTCTGCGAACCGATAATGAATGCAATGGCCAATGATGCCACCATTACCGCAGCCAAAGCGGTACGAAATGTCAGCATTACAGCAGATGCCATCAATGGTAAAATCAGATTTTGTATCTTGAGTCTTGAAGAATGCAGGGCCAAATCAGCACGTTCAACAAATAAGACAACCAAAAACGACATTTCAATCTCTTTCAAAGTAATGCCACAATAATACCAAGCATTGGGAATAAGCATATAAAAAATGGCACCTATTCGTCCAGTAGACTCGCCAAAGTTGCGTTTACCTAGATTGTAGAGCATTATACAAGTTAATGAATCAATGAAACACTTCACAACACGTGCTACCAATACATAGGGGCCAAAAGGCAAATACAATAATCCCAGCCACCAAATATAGCCTCTATCAGATAATTCCAAATAATTACTTACATTCTCACGAAACTCCTCAAATCCATAATTATACCAATTCTCAGCCAGAGCCTGATAAAACAATTCGTCAGCAGCATGATAGGCGTGAGGCTCACCCGTCTCGGCAATGTAATAAAAATAAATAAACACCACGTAGAAAAGACGAATTAGCAGGGAAGTAAAAAACAGCCGTCTCAAAAACAAACTATCGGAAATGCGTTCCCATTTCATCGTCAGCTGACTAGAAAAGGTAAAAAAAATAATCACCGCGCCAAAACCGAACAAAACAAACTTGAGTGGAAGCACATGATTTATATACAGAGCACTCACCAAAACAATTGTAATAGCATAGCTCACTATTGCACGCCTTGAGAAATAATTTGGAAAATAGGTCAGCATAGCTTAAATTAAATACGGTGCAAAAATAAATAAAATCGGTTTATCCGAAAAGGCTACGTTTCAACTTTATTAATCGAGCCATAGCATTTTGCCCTATGATTTCTCGAACTTTCTCCTTCCAGCCACCTTCTTTTTCATTCCAAGACCCTAAACCCAAATGTTCACAGTAAGTATTATCGGTACGCAAATACTCGCCCGTAGTCTGTCGTGGGCAAAAATACTCTATCGGAAATATATGCAAGTCTTTATAATCTTGTTCCTTGCCGTTCTGCTTGAAACCGTTTTCTCGCATTACCGCAGATATAAACTGAACGTTCGTGGTCATGTCCAACGAACCGTCCGTATTAATGAAATGTCTATCCCGATATGCTGCAAGCTGCTCTGCCACCCAATCACCATGCGCCTCACTTGCCATCACGCAAGTACCCAAAGGAAGATGTTTACTTCCCTCGAATCCAGCAAAGGCCTTGTACCCCAACAAGTCATCAAAAGACTTGAATACCTCGACATCGGTATCAAGATAAATACCTCCGTCACACTCCAAAGCCCAAAGACGCACATAATCGCTCACGAATGCAAACTTGTGGGATGAGTATGCTTCTTTGGTGTAAGGAACTGAGTTTACATCAAAACAATCCTCGTTCCACAACTTGTATTCATAGCCAGGCATGAAATTACGCCACGATGCTACACATTTTTGAGCCAGTTCAGGCATTTCACCCTGTCCGAACCAACAATAATGGATTGTTTTAGGAATCATTTCTTCAACAATACAAACTATATTTAAACGACACTTTTCTTGAGAACAAATACATTTTTTGCTTTACTATCGCCCCAAGCTTCTTCATCGAATACTCAAATTTCAACACTAACAACGGCTTTTTATACTGTTTTCTTAGTTGTTTAGGCTGCAAGTCCCAATTTACCTTTGCCAACTCCCGTTTGGCATCATCATGAAATTCAGAAGAAAGATAATAGGGCATCAAGTTGTATGTACGTAGATTATCAATCAATTGCTTGAAATCGTGATTGCAAACCTCCTCCTTCTCCAAGGCCCCAAGATTCCAAAGCATGTGTTCCTTGGGATTGTGAAGCCGACCAACCCCACGATTGATGCCGTCTACATCTTGGTTGTAATAGGCCATGGGCTTATTCATAAACACCACCTTGTATTTCAAAGCTATACGAACCCACAGGATGAAATCTTCTCCCAATTTAACCCCCTTGGGGAATCCTCTCATTTCCTCAAAAACACTTCTTGGGATGCAAACCGTATCTGTACAAAGAGGCATGTACATGGTCTTGGCATACACCTGGCAATAATTGATATAGCCTTTTTCAAATCCTTTCTCCACCCCTATTTGTGCCACTCGCGTTTTCCGCCTGGTTTCATTTACTATAGTGTAATTCGTTCCATAGATACCCGCATCAGGAAAAGCATTTATCAATTGTGACATCTCCTCCAAAAAACCAGGATCCCACCAGTCGTCGGCATCGAGAAAGCAAAGATAATCCCCTTTAGAAGCTGTCACACCATTGTTACGAGCCATGCTCACCCCTGCGTTCTCTTGACGAATCAAGTGACAATTTCGGCAATGGCCTTCTATAGCTTTTAAGGCCACCTCATACGAATCATCCTTACTGCCATCATCCATGATAATCAGCTCATAATCCGTAAAAGTTTGAGCCAATATGCTATCTATGGCCTTCGCAACGTAAGGAGCTTTATTATAAAGCGGAAGAATAACGGAAAATCTCATTTGAATTAAGCTACATTAGAATTTTTCCGTTTCATTTTCTCCAACTTGAACAGGCAACGTTCTATAAACCACATCATTTTATAACTCCATGGATGCCTTTTCAAACGATTGATTTGTTCGATCGGGAAAGCATATTGTTCATAATCTGTCAATATGGTTTTTGGGAACAACTGCTCCAGCACCTTCTTCCGTTCTTCTTTATCCAAATCCTTGTTGGTTTCGCTAATTCCCGTCATGTCAAACAATGTAACATCAAAATCTACATATTCAGGTTTTTCATCGCCCAATATGATGGTTTGCAGATACCATTTCCAATCAGAAACGATTTTCAGGCTTTCGTCATAATAGCCGTATTTATCGAACAAATCGCGACGGATATATGCAGGGTCATGATTCAATGTCCCTGAATACATTCCAAGCATAGTGATTTCTTGACCAGCAAAACATTTGTCCACCATCCTATGCCCATCGGGAAAACATTTCACCATATTACCGTATAAAATCGATGGAGCACCTGTATTTTCTAATTCAGACAGCATACGTTCAACAACTTCTTCCGTTGCCAAGCAGTCACCTGAATTCAGGATTTGTATATAATCACCTGAAGCCATGTGAACCCCTTTATTTATGGCATTATAAATACCCGAATCAGACTCCGAGACCCATTTCAGATGTGCGAACTCAGGTTCGTATTCCTTTATGACCTCAATGCTGCCATCGGTTGAGGCTCCGTCGACAATGACGTACTCAAATTCCTTATAGCTCTGAGCCGCCACACTCTGCATGGTCTTTTCGAGACCAGCGGCGTTGTTCCAGTTGATCGAAATAATTGACAACCTCATATCTATTCTTTTAGGAATGTTTCGACATCCCAAAAATTCCGCTCCACCTTAATTAAATCTTCCTCCGCTCCATTCCACCATCGCTTTTCAAGCAAAGCATTTATTGTGTCTTCATCAAAACGATATTTTACCACTTTGGCAGGCACACCAACCGCTATAGCATACGGAGGAATATCTTTCGTTACTACTGCACCTGCTCCTATCACGGCGCCATCTCCGACCACCACACCATCAAGAATTGTAACATTGGCACCAATAAAGACATCATTGCCAATTATTGTTTGCTTCGATTCCTCAGCCTTACGTTTTTTGCACAATGACAGCCCATTTTGTTTCGCAGTGGAATAGAACATAGGAGCCGTTGATACTCCATTTGTTGGATGAAGTCCTAAACCACAACAAAAATTAGGTCCTATGGAGCAGAACTTGCCAATAACGCAATTGGAAACATTTGAATTTTTAGCAATATATGAATAATCACCCAACCATACCCGATGAAGAAAAAATGGAGGCAACACATTTGTGTGTTTTCCAAACTCAGTATATGCTTTTTCAGAACGCACCAAAGAATAACCCATCGTTTTACCAACAGGAATAATGGGTCGATCGAGCCAACGTCCCAACAGCTTTTGGATATAGTACTTGACTCTCATTTCCTCCTTTTCAGCCAAGGCCCTTGATGCCCCACAAGTTTCTTCAGCCTTTTATTCAACAAATAATAAAAAGTCTTTGCCCTTCCCCAACCCGATTTTCTGGGTTCAAAATACCGAAAATGAAACTGCCGGTCGGCTTCCCTTTGAATCTCACAAGAAGAAGGATGAACAAGAGGCAAAACAGGTTGTGTTGGAACATTATCAATAATATTACCAGCACGCATCGCATGTGTGGCCTCTCCGACGGTTCCAATATTGCTTGATAAATTCACATTGGGAATAACACCTTTTCCACGACACAGCCATATCGACATAAAGAACTGCATATCCCAGCTGCGTCCACCACATCCATCTTTATGCACTTCATCAAGTCGGTCGCACCAATATTCACGCTCTAAAACACCGCATCCATACCAGCGCAACGCCGTGTTCAACTCTTGACGTGATATATGTAATAAACGAAGATCAAATCGTTCCCATGCGCGACGCCAGGTAGCCCAGGCACACAGGTTGCGGTTCATCATACTGAAATAGTAGGAGCCATCGCCCCATTTCTGTGTGTCAACATTCATGCTCCCAATAGCACATACCGATCTATCATCCTTATATTTCAGCAGCAGTTCCTCTGCATAGAGGAAAAAGTCGGGATGAGGAACCGCATCGTCCTCAAAAACAATTCCCATTTCATTTTCAGAGAAAAACCAATTAAGCGCTGTCATAGGCCCTGGACCACAACCCAAGTTATTCTCAGAAAAAAATGTATGCAAGCAAATATCCGTATTCTTTGTCAAACTCTCCACTACCTGCCTGACCTCAATACACTTCCTCAAATCATTCTCATTCCCAACACGGACCCCATCTTGAAACACGTACAAGTCATGAGGTTGAGCTGCTATAATGGTTTCCAACACCCGTCGTACATGCCCAGGACGGTTAAAAGTAATAAGGAGTATCGGGGTATAAAATTTACTCATTCCCAATTTTCAATTGTTTTAATAGGTTTAGCTGGATTGCCTGCCACAACTGTATTGTTGGGCACATCTTTCGTTACCAGTGAGCCTGCTCCAACCACTGCACCACTTCCGATAGTGACGCCTTTCAGGATTGTTGCATTTTTTCCAATCCAAACATGATCACCAATGATGACAGGAGCTGTCACCTTGTTTTTGTTGCCATCAATACAATGAGAATCTGAGTCGGCGATACACACATTGTCGGATATTGAACATCTTTTGCCAATTTCAATATGACAAAAACAATTCAACGTAGAATTAGTATTTAGAAACGACCATCCACCATGCAGTACCAACTTTGCACCAGGAGCAACATATATTGACGCGCCTTGGAAAAGCCTAAAATCGCCTTCACAAATAAATGCACTGTTTTGATCCAATCTAAATTCAGAGATATACCTTCTCTTTCTTGTAGGAAACCAAGAATCGTTAACCACCAACTCTCCCGAGTCGATTTTAACATCTGCGCTTTTGTCAATAGAAACAATTGAATGGGGACAGATATGAAAAGATGCATTACGAGGCAAGTGCAATCTATACCTCCAAAACATAGTTTTTATGGCATCAAACCTTAAAATGAAAGCTCTCAGTTTTCTAATTTTACTAATCAAGCTCATATCTCTACAAAAGATGCACGCCGACTAACACCTAACTATTATTCTCACCAATATCTTGCATTCTCTACCAACTGATAATTATTCGGAATCTCATTGGAATTTGGATGAATCCAATATTCATTCATAATTGAACTTAATTCTTTGTTGTTTTCACCAGCTGACGAGCGTATCCCAAACAAATATTGCACTGCTCCGCCCATGTGCAAAGCCTTTTTCCCAATCTGCTTCACATGAGCCGCTAGCGGGAATCCGTATGCACCACAGCCGATTATGGCAATATCAAAATCGCGTTTGTCTATCTCTCTCTTCATCCAATCCAGGGCTTGGAACCAATCCTCAAATTCCGCAGGCTTGTTGCCAGCAATGGATTGAACGGCTTTTAACGTTTGTAATTCATAGTTAGGAGCGAGGCGAGAATCGGCAAACAAATGCTCATATCGATCCTTTTCATGTTGTTTCCTAATCGTATCCTCAAATGGATGGACAACCAACACTTTTTTGCCTTCTAATGCTGGTGTCCAAGGATTGTCGAAATAATAAGGTTCCAAGGCATACAATGGCACACGTATTGTTTGAGGCATGTATTGCATGACCATAGACTCTTCAGACCGCCAGCTGCCCAAAATATCAACCATTGGCATACATTCCAACATTAGTTTTCCAAAAAGGTCAAGCATAGTCTTCGTAGCTGGGAAAAAGCCCGCATTGATTTGCATGGTACGCATCGTGCTGGGTGCATAACCCCACGAAGGCACCTTGCCTTTGATAAACCGAACAGCATTTTTCAAAGTTGGAGGATTCAAATAATCAACCACCGACTGCAATTCGACCGAACCGAAACGGGCTATCATACACGGTTCAGGAGAAAGCAACATTTCGTAGATTTTCTGTTGGGTATCCGTCGCTTTCATATTAGGAGCCTCTGTTTTCGGGTAGCAGAAGGTTCCTCCCCTTCTTAACAAAACCAAAATTTTTCTACTTAGACCCATACAACAATTTGATTATCATTCAAAGCCAAGTTGTTCCTGATATTTTGTTCTTTCTTCTAGATTGCTCAATGTTTTTCTTATTCTTCCTCAAATAACGGTATGCTTTCCAATTCGCCTTGAAAGCCTTCCTATGGAAGGTGAATAACTTCACCAATGCGGAACGAAGATAATTCCGAATCATATCGTCAACCTGAGAATCAGGATATAGAACATCTGAAGCACGTTGAAGGAGCCATTTGTCGAAAGCCATGCCAAAACCTTTGGGCTGTTCGACTCTATCTTTGCAATCGTGAACCACTTGAATATGAGGAGTCAACCCCACCTTCATCTTGTGATACAAAACGCGGCTCAGGTAATTCCAATCCTCGCCATAATGCAAGAAGATGGGATCAAAGCCCCCTACCGTTTCAAGTGTCTTTCGAGGCAACAGCCATGCTGCCGCATTGATTTCTGCCACAGGATAAACCTCCTCTATTGTCCCCATCACAAAATCACTGAACATGTCCAAATTCACATTATCGGGATTGACAAGGAACCTGATGACGCCGCCCGACACTTTAGTCTTCTCTGCATTGACCTGGACAGGGGCCAACAAGCCATATTCAGGATGCCGTTGATGGATGTCTACCAACTTTTCAAGAGTATCAGGCTCCACCCAAGCATCTTGATTAAGCAGAAAGACATAGTCGCAACCATGGTCAAGGGCATAGCGCATAGCGACATTATTACCCCTGCCGAAGCCGAGATTCTCTTTCGACTCAATCAAGTTAATCTCAGGAAAATGCTCCTTAATGTATTCCACCGAGCCATCGTTGGAGGCATTATCCACCACGATGGTTTGCACGGGAATGGTCGACTGGCGCAAAGAGCCGAAGCACCGGTCGTACCATCGCCAGCCTTTGTAGGCGACTATGATAACAAACAACTTCACGTTCATTACTGACTAATTCAATCTATTATACCCATCGAATCAAGTTCACGACACAGTTCAATAGTAAACAATTCGGCGCCCTTACTGTTCAAATGACTATAATTATAATAATTGGTTGAGTCTTTTGTAATGTCAGAATGGTAAAAATCCAATATCGGCATACTATATCTACCCGCAATTGTTTCAAAAATGGAATCACTTTCACTGAGATTTCTAACCTGCTCCAAAACAGGATAGCACATTGGATATTTCACAAAAACCAATTTGATTTTTTCTCTATCACAATCTTCAGCAAATCTTTCCAATTCGTCTACCAACTTCATATCAATAGAGCCGAACACTTCCTCGGGGATCCCATTTGACGACCACGAATAATCATTTCCTCTAAAGCCTTTATGCATACCACCATCTTGAAATTCCTTATTACCGAAAAATGCTGATATGCCGTTTTCAAAGTCTTCACGATATCCAAAATAACGACAAAGAGGAATGTATCTGTCTAACCAACTGATACGCTTTGCCTTTGCCACCTGTGAAATCAAAGTTCCATCATTAATATATGGAAAGAATTGTTCTCTATCATATGCTTCATCAGCCATAATAGAAAACGTACCAAAAAAGCAAACATTGAGAAGAATCACTTTTGGTCTCGGGTTAAAGCGCCTATATGTCTCATAACGAAGCAACTGATAATGCAAGGTATGACCATCCATACCGAGATTATATGTATTAAGGTCCAACATTGAGTCCATTATAAAAGTATTGTAACTGCACCATGCTTGTGAGTTACCCAAAACCACCAAATCTGCACCAATCTCGCTGCCATAAATATCATTCCATACCGCATATCTCCTAATATCCGTTTTTCTCAATCCTGATGAAACCATCCAATCGACA
>Ga0247610_10003002_pt1 | contig 18925 bp, 5 predicted proteins | sample 174DNAGHGhighgp2_FD_193483 | JGI IMG/M metagenome (GOLD analysis project Ga0247610, IMG submission 193483) | Sheep rumen microbial communities from Palmerston North, Manawatu-Wanganui, New Zealand - 1742 DNA GHGhigh gp2 | ecosystem: Host-associated > Mammals > Digestive system > Stomach > Rumen ...
CCGGTTTCAGTTCTGCCCATGCGGACGAAACTTTTGATCGCAAAGGAGTTTTAGTTGTCTTTGTTGTTTCCATGATTTTGATGTTTAAATTATACGGTGGTGAAGGTACGACAAAATGAGAGAATAGCAAGAATAGCTGCATTGATTTTAGATAATTCAGTATAATCACCCTTATTGTACCTCCGGTATGATTCACTTCCTTATCAGCGAATAATCTTGACATTGTTGTTTATTTGTGTAGATGAAATAAAAATTACCAAGTTTTTGCATATCTGTTAAATATTATTTATGTTTGCATAATCCAGTGGAGCATCAATTGATTTTGAGTGAGAGCCACAGGTAGAAGGCGTTCCACGCTTTAATTCTTTCAACCGAAATCTGCTAAATTTCAAAAAGAACTAAAGAATTAAACATGCGAATGCCCGTTAGTATGTGTATCGTATGCATACGGCATCCGCGCCGTTGCTCTGAGCATATACGGCGCGGGTGAGTTGTGTTATTTCATTTTAGTTCGTGGTTTTAGCAGAGCTAGGTTGAGAATGGGTAAGGACAGTTCCCTGCGCTTTCTTTTTATTCCTTTGTTTATTTGCCTTTTCAGGGGGAATCATAAGGCTGGATATTTATTAAGGGCCGTATGATGACCTGCAACATTGTTCTTTCTGCCAGCATTATTGCATGTAATGCTATCGTAGTCTCTATACCTAAATTGTTTTATCGGGATAATGACATATTGTCCCGATAATCCCATTTACTTGCCTTTATCAATACATCTGCAAAACAATCAATAATCAATTTATATGAAAAAGTATTTACTATTTGCTTTTTGCCTTGTGCTAGGCATTGGAATGCTGAATGCACAGAATTCCGGTATGGAGAAGACGGTGACAGTTGAGACCCCTGGTCAGCTTGCCTCACTTCTCACTGCTTCGGAGAAGGATGACATCACATCACTTACCGTTTCAGGTAATCTGAACGATGATGACCTGCGCCTGTTAAGGTATATGGCAGGACGCGATGAATACGGTAATATCACACCCGGATCACTTGCAAATCTGGATATGCTTAATGCCAACATTGTTTCAGGTGGCAATAAGGGATATTACGTAAATGAAAATGGAGATTGGTCTTGGAACGGAGAGAATAGTTTTAATTACAGGCTTTTCAAAGATTGCCATTCCATTCAAAGCATAATTCTTCCCTCAAGCGTTAAATGGTTGAGCAGCGAAGTTTTCAGTGGCTGCACCAGACTGGAATCCGTAAGACTGCCCGAAGGTTTGGAACGTATTGAGTGGGGCGCATTCTACAATTGTAGCAAGTTGAATGACATAAACCTTCCGTCAAGCCTTAGAAACATAGCTACCAATGTCTTTTATAATTGCCGTAACCTGAAATCCATTGATTTGAGTAACATTGTCAACATTTCAATGATACCGGGCTGGACATTCCAGAGTTCAGGCTTGACTACAATAACAATACCTTCTAATATATTAACCATTGGAGAAGGAGCATTTGACAATTCTAAACTGACCAGCGTTGTTTTTGCCGAAAACTCAAGGCTTAAGTCACTTGGAAATAACAGTTTTTCTAACTGCTTTGACCTTAAGACCATTGTGATACCGGATTCTGTTACAAGTATCGGCAATTATTGTTTTGGTGGTTCACGTTCGTTAAGCACTGTTTCTCTGTCAGATAATAGTAATCTGGTCTCGATAGGCAACAATGCATTTGAAGGTTGTCCGTTACAAGCCTTCACTGTCCCAAAGAGAGTTAAGATTATGGGAGCTCAGAATTTCTCCGAGTATCTGACAAGCCTGTCTGTCGCTCCAGGCAACAATGCAATCATATATAGCCAGGGTATAATGTATTGTACTGATGGCACATTGATATATATTGACCATAACAGTAAAATCCTGAACATACCTGAATCCATAATGATGTCACTGAACGGGGCGACCAGGTATAACGGCAACTTAGAAACAGTTATCATACCGTCTTCTGTAGAAGATTGGGGAGATTCTCCTTTTGATGGTGATTACAATCTGAAAGAACTGTACTGCCTCAGCAACAATCCGCCAACAGTAAGATATCTGACAGGTGGAACATCCGGTCAGTTTACTGTATATGTGCCATTTGGCAGTAAAGCAACATATATGGCTCTTGATGAGTGGAAGTATCTGAATATAGTTGAGCTGCCGGCACAACCTGAAATCAGACTGTCAGAATCCGCTCTGTCATTGGGAAATGTAAAAGGAATGAAAGCTACGGCTTCATTATCTGCCGAAATAGTGACCCCTACAGGTTTTGCTGAAGCTGAGGTGACTTGGAGTTCTTCAGACCCCAATGTTGCAAATATCAGTTCTGAAGGTGTGGTTACAATATTGGATAAGAGCGGCACAACAACGATATCCGCCACAGCAGTTGTTGGAAATGAAACAATAACCGCACACTGTAATGTCAAGGTTTCAATCTTTGATGATTCAGACAATCTCTACTATCTGACAGCAGAGAACTCTTTGCGTTCACTTATAGGTGATAACAATAAGTATAACGTTGAAAAGCTTGTCCTTATGGGGCAATTGTCAGATGATGACCGGAACTTTATAAGAGAGATGGCTAGCAACCATTGGGAAGGCAACAAGGAGGTTGTTGGTTCACTTAAACATATTGACATGAGTGAACTATCAGATACAGTCATATGGTCTGGCGCATTTTCAAACTGCGGAAGTCTTGAGATTGTAATATTGCCCATGAATGTCAAGAAGCTGGACAACAGTGCATTCGCTGCTTGTACAAACATAACTTCTTTGAATATCCCTGATGGGGTGAAAGAAATAGGCCCGGATGTCTTTTATGGTTGTATAGGACTTAAGTCCCTAAAATTTGAGGGCAATACTGCTCCGCAAATAACCGAAGATGTATTTAGAGGAATACAATCCAATTGTTGTATTGTTGTTCCAGCAAACGCTTCTGGTTATGAGACAGATGACTATTGGAAGGATTTACAGAATGTATATAGAGTAGATGAACTTCCTCTTTTGGTTATGGATAAGAATACAGTTGAATTGTATACAGTCCAAGAAGGTGGAGCAAATTCGGAGCAACTATATGCTTATGCCATAACAGCAGACGGTATTGTTACCACTGGTATTAACTGGAATTCATCAAATGAAGCAGTTGTACATATATCAGAGAATGGTTTGATAAGTTCAGTAGGAATAGGTGGCAACTCTATTATAACAGCTACATACGTAGTAAACAATACGGAGGTATCGTCAGAATGTATTGTTAACGTGATAGATGCTTCGGGTTACAGATTCGTGAATGTAGCAAAGGCTGGTGAATTATCCAAGCTGTTGTCTGAAGATGAGATATATGATTCTAAGAAACTTATAGTTACAGGTGAACTTAACAATGACGATATCCGTGTACTGCGTTACATGGCCGGTCGTGACGAATATGGCAACCTGACTGTCGGCTCCCTTGAGTTTCTTGATATGGGTAAGGCCAGAATAGTATCAGGCGGCAAAGATGGTTATTATTACAGAGATAATTGGTGGAGAGCCGTAAGTGATAATTACTTCAGCTCAGACATTTTCCGTGAATGTAATTCACTCAAGAAGGTTATATTGCCAACATCTTTGTACAATCTTGAATCTTATGCATTCTCAGGTTGCCAGAATTTGGAGGAGGTAGTTCTTCCGGAAGGCCTGACCAATGTGGGTTATGATTCATTTAGAGAATGTCACAAACTTTCAAAAATCAATATACCGTCATCAGTAACAAATATATATGGTGGGGCGTTCTATGGTTGTCAGTCCTTGAAGTCAATAGACCTATCGACAATGACAGGTGTAAGCACCATTCCATATGATATGTTTGGAAATACAGGCTTAACAAGTATTGTTATACCCGCAAACATAACAAACATTGGCGAGCGGGCTTTTCAGGGCACTCCGTTAAAGACGGTTGTTTTTGAAGCCGGTTCAAGACTTGCAACTATAAGTGAGTGTGCCTTCCAGTCAACACAACTGCAGTCTATTACTATACCTGCGTCAGTAACAACCATCAACAATTATGCATTCAGTGATTGCCGCAGTCTGTCTGCAGTTAACTATGAGGATAACAACAAACTCACCTCTCTTGGTGAGAACGTATTCAATGGATGTCCTATTCAGACATTCTTAATTCCCAAACGTCTCATCTATATGGGACATCAGGATTTCTCGGAATCACTTTCTCAGATAGAAGTAGAAGAAGGCAACAAGTACTTTGAAATGTCAGACGGAGTTCTGTATTCAAAGGCGGAAAACGCATTGGTATACGCTCCCAAGAATCAGACAAGTATCTATTTGCCGGATTATGTAACCAGTATCAAGAACGGCGCTCTCAGATATCATTATGATTTGACCACCCTTGTCTTGACATCAACCATAACAGACTTAGGTGAATCTCCATTCTGTGAAAACTCCAATCTGAAAGAGATATACTGCATGAATCCCGAGCCTCCGGTAGTCCAAAATCTAACTAACGGTTGGTACGGAACGGTTTACATACCTACAGGCAGCAAGAAGGATTATGAGGATGCAAAATGGGAATCAAGTATGCTTGAAGAACGAGTATTTGATTATAGCATCACTTTAAGTACAAGCAGTATTAAACTCTATAATGTGACTGGCGGTAAAGATCGTGAATTGTCAGCGATGGTATTTACACCCGCTGGACCTTTCAAGAGTGAAATAGTATGGTCTTGTAGCGATCCTACAGTTGTATCTGTCAGCAATACCGGCGTAATACATTATATTAATGAGGGTGAAGCAATAATTACTGCAAGTGCAGTATTTGCAGATACAATCATATCAGCTGAGTGTCGTGTCAATAACCTGAACTTTGATGTAAATAGTGATGTGTATTATGTTACAGCCGGTAATTTGTCAACTTTGATACCTGAATCCAAGAAGTATGAAATAAGAGATCTGATTCTGTTGGGTGAAATCAATGCTGATGATATCCGTTTCATAAGAGAAATGGCTGGTGTTGACAATAATAATAACAAAACCAATGGAAAACTAGCTCGTTTGAATTTGGAAGCTGTAAATGTGGTTCATGGAGGAAGCTATTGGTCTCGTTTTTGGGGTGAACAGTATAATGACGGAAATACACTTGGAGGATATGTTTTTGCAGATTGTAGTGCTCTGGAGGAGGTTATACTTCCATCAAATCTGACAGGGCTTAATGAAGGCGTCTTCTATGAATGTAAGAATCTGAAATATGCTACTCTTCCATCTTTAATTAACACTATTCCGTCCAATACATTCTATAACTGTATTTCTTTGACAAATGTATATATACCTGAGAAAGTTAATACAATTGGTTATAATGCATTTGCCTATTGTACATCTCTAAAGAGTGTTATTTCTTTATGCAATACTCCGGCTTCTATTGACTGGAGCGTTTTTGACGGTCTGACAAAAGGCAATATTGCATTGTTAGTACCGGGCGGTACTTACAACGCATATTCAGGAAATGATGACTGGAAAGGATTCAAGAGTATAACTGAGATGGAACAGTTGCCGATGATAATCCTTGGTTATAATTTTGTTAATTTGTATAATTTCAATACAATTGGTGCTGCTGATCGTAAGATTCCAGTTACCGTTATTACCAAGTATGGAGTCAGTGATGTAGCTGTGACTTGGAGTTCTTCAAATCCTGATGTGGTAACGGTGAATAATGGCCATGTTGCCATGACTTCCGTTTCGGGAACATCAGTCATTACAGCAACTGCAACAGTGGATGGCGTAACATTAACAGCTTCATGTAATGTTACAACAAATGTTATTGATGCAGATAATGCATATTACGTTGAGGCAGGAAATCTTCCCAATTTGATTCCTGAGAGTCAGAAAGATTCTATTAAGAAGCTGGTCCTTTTTGGAGAGTTGAATGGTTCTGACATCCGTTTTATCAGAGAAATGGCTGGTATTCCGGAATATTATTGGGACAATCCGAAAGACGGTGCTCTTGAATATCTAGACATTAGCAATGCTACTATCGTAAGTGGTGGTAGAGAATACGGATATATAGAACGTATTTCTAATGAAAATGGAGATTGGACTAGTGATTGGGGTTATACCGAAAACAATGTTATAGGAAATGGTATGTTTAGAAGATCCAATTCACTTAAAACAATAGTATTGCCAAGAAATATTGAAAAAATAGGTTCTTATGCTTTTTATGAGTGCTCAAAACTAGACGAGATTTTCAATTTGCCTTCTACCGTTAATGAGTTGTCTTCTAGGGCACTGTATGGTTTTGATGTGATTTATACTCAAAATGAGGTTCCTATTGAATTGGAAAATAATTCACTTTTGCAAGATGGTTGTGTTATTGTGGTTCCTGCTGCAAGTATAGATTCTTATAGGACAGCAGACAATTGGAAAGAATTCAAAACTCAAATAATTCCTGATAACATACAAACATCTGTCATTCTGAATGTAACGGCCGAAGATTCTTACCCAGGCCTGCTAACGGCTGCCGGTGGAGACGAGAATCTTGCCTATATTATGGATCTTACCCTTAATGGAACTATTAATGGATATGATATAGCTATTATTAGGAATAGAATGCCTATTCTAAGGAATCTTGATCTTTCTAATGTTAAAATTATAGCAAACCCCTTCCCGTATTGGGGAAATGACAGTTATACAGAAAATAACAGGCTTGGTAGCAACGCATTTCGTGAGTTGAATAAATTGCGTAGAGTAGTATTGCCCAAATCAATTGACTATATAGGAGATGGTGCTTTCTATCATTGTGAGAATCTTATGTCTGTTAAGATGTATGAAGGTGTCAATACTATAGGTAATGACGTATTTGCAGAATGTAGAAATCTTGTTGATGTAGATATGCCCGAAGGGTTGTTGAGCATTGGCAACTATGCATTACGTGATTGCGGCAAAATTGAAGAGATTACGATTCCCTCTTCTGTTCTTTCTATGGGATGGGGCGTATTCCAGAATTGTTATAGCCTTAAGTCAATAATTCTTCCCAGGAATATGGCTAGGATTGAAGGCAGCTCTTTCTGGAATTGTACTAATCTGGAGAACGTTATACTTCCTTCAAAAGTTAACCGTATTGAGAATGAAGCCTTTTATGGTTGCTCAAAACTGAAAGAACTAAGATTGCCTCCTATGATAGAAAGTATAGGAGACAGAGCATTCTATGAATGCAACAATATCAAGGATGTTTATGTTTATATCGCTAATTCTAAAGATATCAGTATTGACATGTATACTTTCTCATGCTGGACTACGGCAACTCTCCATATACCCACATTTAGCTATGAGTCATATTATTTAGCCAAAGGATGGATGCAATTTTATGATAAAAAAGAATGCCAAGAGACTTATGATGAATTCTACACAAAAAATACTTTGCTCTTAAACAATAACACTGGCACCATTTATGGTAACCCGGATGCCACATTATACGAGCAGGGTGGTCTTGTGGTATCTGATGTAGAGCAGGAGTTGGGCAATGTAGAACTTATTAGCGATGCAACTACTGATGTGACAAACGGTGCATCTATTATTTCCGGCAATAATGGAAATATCAAGGCAAATAAGCTGACTATAAGAATCAAGGTTGCACAGCACAAATGGCATTTCTTCTGTTTCCCGTTTGACATACAGTTGGATTCGATTCAATATGACGGAGAGTATGTATGGCGTCAGTATGACGGTTACAAACGGAGTCGTCACGATGGTGGTTGGCAGGATCTTGATGAGAATGTCAAGAAACTGCATAAGGGCAGGGGATATATCTTCCAAGGTACTGTTGACGGTGAACTTGTAATGACCGTTAATGCACCAGACCTGTCAGCCAAGGATGAGACTACTACGCTGTTCAGCTACGAGAGTGAGAATCCGTCTGATGCAAGTTGGAACTTTGTAGGCAATCCATATACATCATATTACAATATTGATGATGCCGCCTACGATGCACCTATTACCGTATGGACCGGAAACGGTTATGAGGCATACCGTCCCGGTGATGATGATTATGCATTCTATCCTTATCAGGCCTTCTTTGTACAGGCTCCCGCCGATGGCAGTTCTATAAACTTCAGTACTGATGGACGTGACACATACGATGGTGCAATGCAGAAGGTTGCAGCAGGAGTTGCGCGTCGTGCTTCTGCAAGAGTTAACCCGGATCGTATGCTTGTGAATCTGAACATTAAAGCGTTGGGTGATTCAACTTATACAGACAAGACAAGAGTAGTATTCAACAACAATCACACTATGGATTATGAATTGGGTTGTGATGCTGCTAAGTTCTTTAGTGAAAACCGTAGTATTGAGATTTATACTCTTGATAATGAAGGTACAAAGTACTCCATAAATGAACGTCCTGTTGCCGACGGAACGGTAATGATGTCAATTAGTGTCAACAAGACCGGAATGTACGGAATCAGTGCTTCCCGCATGGATACTCCTATCACTATAGAAGACAAACTAACTGGAGATATGTTCGACCTCTCCCAGGGTGAATATGTATTTTCTGCAAAACAGGGAGAGAGCAATAGGTTTGTATTGCATGCTACAGGCGGAATAGTTAGTTCTGTCAAGAATGTTGGAAACAATAAGAATGAAAGGAAGAATGATATATTCAATCTCTCAGGTACCAGAATCAGTGAGACTGATGCCAACGGTATCATTATCATCAACAATGAGAAAGTTTTGGTAAAATAAAACCATAAAGCTATGATACGTAAAATAATATCTTCAATAGTGCTGCTGGCTACAAGCGTTACGTTGTTTTCACAGAACGCAACAACGGGCAGAGAATATCGTCCGGGGCAAATGATTGTCAAGTTTAAGGATGGCTCTGATCTGACTGTCAGAAGGAGTCAGGGTCGCGGTATGTCTACCTCCAACACTTCGATTAATCAGGTGTTGGATGCAATAGACGGTCGGGAAATGACTCAACTTATGCCTTTGACAGGGGATAAAAAGTCAAGAGCGGCAGCGAGAGACTATAAGGGTAATGATGTTCCGGATGCTGACCTTAGCCAACTTTACCTTGTTTCATTCTCTGAAAAGACAGATGTAATCAAGGCTATTAACGCTGTCTCGGAACTGGACGAGGTTGAGTTTGCTGAGCCCAACTACATCGTTCATACCCAGACAGTAGAGCAATGGGGGACTGCGGATCCTTTGTATTGCAATCAGTGGCATCTTCCCTCTGTCAATATGCCTCAACTATGGTACAATACAGGTAATGTCCCCAACAAACTGGGGCATCGTCCGGTTATTGCTATACTTGATACAGGTATAGATATCAATCATCCTGACCTGGCAGCAAATATTTGGAGCAATCCAGGTGAATCAGAGAATGGAGCTGATGATGACCGCAATGGTTTCAAGGATGATATTCACGGATGGGATTTTGTAAACCAGACTGGACGGATAGGTGATTATAACGGTCACGGAACTCATTGTGCCGGCATTGCTGCAGCTGTTGGCGGTAATGGCATAGGCATTGTGGGCGCAAACCCTGATGCACTTATTATGCCGGTTACTGTTCTGCAGAGCAATGGCGCTGGTGATATTGCTACAATTGTAAAGGGTATTGACTATGCCGCAGCCAATGGAGCCGATGTCATAAGTATGAGTCTTGGAGGCTATGATTACTCACAGGCCGAGGATCTGGCGCTTGGCAAGGCATATGGCAAATGCTTTATTGTTGCTGCAGCTGGTAATAATGGATTGGATGTGGAATACAGGCCCATGTACCCAGGTGCATTCACTTATGTCTTAGGAGTTCAGGCATCACAGAGTAACGGATTTCTGGCCTGCTTCAGCAATTTGGACAGCAATGGTCCAGTACAGACCGTCTTTGATGAGGAAAAACTCTACAATTATGAAATATCTGCTCCAGGTGTTGATATTTACAGTACATATCCCGGCGGCAGATATAAATATCTGAATGGAACGTCCATGGCATGTCCTTTCGTAGCAGGTGTTGTGTCAAGAATACTACAGTCAAAGGATGTTTATAGCTATGAACAGCTGTTTGGAGATATTATTCATACCAGTGGGCCACTCTACACATGTATGGGAGCCTTCCTTAACAAATACGGTGGCCCAATCAATGTAAATGCTCTGTATAGTCTTAAGGACTCAGACCGGAAACCAAATATCCATTTTGTAACAGTAGAGTATAATGACAGTCTGGGTGATTGCGACGGGCATCTTGATGCCGGAGAAATTGTAGATATCTATCCGGTAATCCGCAATGACTGGGGCGAGATAGACTCTGAGGTGATTGTATCGCTGGATTATGCTGATAATGAGGATCCTACCATCTGCGAGTTCATCCAGAATGATGTGAGACTGGGAAATGCCTTGAGCAGTTATGGAAAGGTTAAGTTCCAGACACCGGTCAGAATAAAATTACGCGATGATATAGTTGACGGGCGTATTGTAAGACTGGTTGTAAAGATACAATGTGAGAATATATCCGAAGACTACAGACCTCAGGAATTTACATTCAAGGTAGAGAACGGTGTTGAACTTGGAGGCATACAGGCAGAGGATATAACCCTTTATCCCGGAGTCCAATACATAGTTACTAAGAACTGGGGAATTCCAAAAGACCGGGTTGTAACCGTAAAAGCCGGAACAACCATCAAGATCAAGGATAATGTAGGTATCTCAAACTATGGATATATGCTGTTTGAAGGAACAAAGGACAGTATGATAACCATAACCAAGGGTGACAACGACTATGGATATGTGGAAGGTTTCCTGAATGACAATGCCAACTATGTAGATTTCAACTATGTTATATTTGAGAATTTCACTGGCATGAAATTCCACTATCACCGCTATAACAATTGTATAATTAGGAATAATATTATTAATGAATTTACTCCTCCAGACAATGATCTGTGTTGTCCCTATTCATTATCAAGAGGCGGAACATTCAGGGGTTGTGAGATCTATAACAATAGCGTTATCCCGGATTTACCTGGGTATCCCGGAGTGCTGTCAAACAATGCTACATTTATTGAGACAAGTATTCATGACAATATAGTCAATGAAGGCTTTGGAACAGCACAGCGTTTCTATCACAGTAATTATATAGGTAACGAAATACTGCATTGGGCATCATCACCTGATGTCAGAACTATAGAAGAAAGTAATGTCTATGGCAACTATTTTGATTTTATATGCTTAGCTGATAATCAGTATTATGTTCCTGGTTTCTATTCTGTAATATTTGAAACAACGGAGCCAGAGGTATTTTATTTGTCTAAAGCATATTTAGGGACCGCAAATGATAAGGTGGCACAAAAAAGCATCATGGACTATGATGACAATATTGGCTGGGGTTCTGTCTCTGTTGCACAAAAGCTTAACTATGCAAATGAGTATGCTCCTGTATGCGTGGACTATGTTAAGGTTGATGGCTTGAATCCACTTGATGATGAGGAACAACTGTCTCCCTTAGGAGTAGGACGACATCTTGTTGAAGTGGGTTTCAACAGGGAGATGGACCAAAGTGTTGCACCTACCATATCCATGGGCTTAAGACCTCCTTACACCCAGATAGAGATTGCCGAGGATGGTTATTGGTATGACCCATGGACTTACAGAGCCTATATAACCATTGACGGGCGCAGTGCCACAGACGGAACCAACCGTATCCGTGTTTATGGTTATAAGCAGAAGAATCAGAATCCTGAATTCAGCGCCCCTGATGAGAAATACCGTTACAATGTCCTGGTGTCAGCCGCTGGTAGCCTAAGTACCGGTATGATGGCCACTCCGGGACTTGGCAAAGTAATGCTTGAATGGCAGACTGATTCAGCTGATTTTGATGATTTGATGGGGTATAACCTCTATCGCTTCACAAAAGATACTGCAGATATAAGCAGTGATTCCATAATGATAAACAAAACGCTGATAGAAATAACAGATACTTCATTCATTGACTATGATGTTGTTCCTGGTATCACATACTATTATTTCATAAAAGAGATAGGTACCGACTTGGTAGAGAATTTTGTATCGTCCACCGTCGCAGCTACACCTCTTACTTCAATTAAGGGTGACGCCAATGGCAGCATGACAGTCGATATAGCCGACGTTATGTCTGAGATATCATATCTATCCAACGATAATCCGGAACCATTCATTTTTGAGGCAGCCGATGTTAACAGTGATAACACCGTTAATATCCTGGATGTTGTAGGAACACTAAATATTATAACAAAGCCGGAAAGCGGAGCATCTGCAGTAGAGCAGGATTATACTGCTTACTGTTATGTTCTGAATAATGTGCTATACATTGATTCAGAGATTCCATTAGGTGGTATACAAGTCAGACTCAAGTCTGGAATGGATAATGATGTTATAGCACTACATTCACTTGATGGCATGGAGCAACTCTCTGTACAGGTAAGCAATGAAGATCGTATTTTCCTGGCATATAGTATGAGTGGTGTGGTAGTTCCGATAGGTAAGAATCCGATAATGACTGTCCCTGAAGGATTGGATATCTTAGATATCGTACTCAGTACACCGCGCGGAAAAAATGTCAATGTAACCCTTGGTACACCGACATTAGTCAGGGAAATACCTTCAGAGACCGAAAATTCAACTGATGTCGTATATGATGTATTTGGCCGCAGGTTAGATGCTATTCCAGAAAGAGGAATCTATATTATTAACGGAAAGAAGTATGTCAGATAAACAGTATCTGTTATGATAAACAATAGAATCAGACTGTTTCTTGCTTTCCTATTGATGGCATACGCAAGTCAGTTGAGTGCTCAGTTCAATCCATCAAATCCGGCTGAACCAAATATGAGTTACAAGGTAACGCTTGCCGTTGAACCGGCAGGCGTGGCCTGGACTTCTGGTGAAGGAGCTTACGCAAATGGGGATGATGTGTGGATTAGCACATCTGCCAATAACCCGAACTATGTATTTGATTATTGGGACAAGAATGGAGTGTTTTATGACACTTTGCAGTCAACTCATTTTGTTATTGCGGGTGACAATGTGCGTTTTACTGCACATTATAAATATGCTCCAGTAAATCCTGATGAGCCAGAATCAAGATACTTTCGTCGTATATATCTGAAATCTCAACCAGAAGGTGCGGCCTCGTTCAGCCAGATCAGTGGAGAGAAATATCTGGTTGGCTCTGGATATGATGTTTGTACCTATGGTGAAACAGGATATGTTTTTATTGGGTGGTATATAGATACATTACTCATAAGTAAGACAATTGATTTGAGTTATACCGTTCCTGATAATGACATAACTCTGACAGCCCGTTTTAAATATGCTCCTGACAATCCTACAGAACCGATTCCTTTTATTATTGGTGATGCCAATGGTAGCGGTATGGTAAATGTTGCAGATATAACTACTGTGGTTAGCCATATTTTTGGCAATACTCCCAGTTATTTCAAGACATTGGCAGCAGATGTTAATAACACTGGTACAATTAATGTGGCAGATATAGCGGGCATTGTAAATATCATATATGGTACTAATGCTCCATCTAGAACAACTAGTCGAAGTCAATATGGAACAGCAGAAAATGCGGTTACATTACAAGCCGATATGACTGTGCCAGGAGGTGAGGCTGAGCTGTTTGTAGGAATAGAGAATCCTACTATTGAGTTTTCGTCCTTTGAGCTTAATCTCCATTTGCCAGAGGGTATCAGTGTTATTAATTCATCATTGTCTCATGACAGAACAGGAGAACGCTCTTTTGTTGGAGCTTATGTAGGTAACGTTTATAAAATAATGTCATATTCAATGGATAACCGACCTTTTACAGGCCACCAAGGAACTGTTGCGGTCGTTAAACTGAAAGCAGATGAAAAGATGTCAGATGGAGTATATGAGATTTCTGCAACCGATATCGTGTTGTCCAATATGGGCGATGAGATTAATGTGAAATCTACTTCATTTGGCTTCAAGGTTTCTGTAGATTCCTCGGTTTTACAGACAAACGATGAGACCGAATCTATAGAAGGAGTATATGATTTGACCGGACATAGAGTAAATGCTGATAACCTGGATGGTGGTATATACATAGTCAGGTTTTACGGTGGAAAGAAACCTATCAAAATTATTAAATAATACTCTTAGTAGGTTGTTATGAAAACAAAGAAATCATTCCTGTCTTTGGCTATTATATTTCTGGGCATATCAGTTTCGGCAACATCACAGAATACTGTAAACATTTCATCGGTAGAGGGATATCCGGGAGATACTGTATCATTTTCAGTTTCCATGAATAATGCCGATGATATAATTGCTGCAGAAATTAGTATACCAATAGAAGGACCATTGGCCTTTATTGATGATTCATTTCAAGCGGTGTTTGGCAAGACCGGGAGTCATGATTTCACAACTACATACTCTAAAGGTGTTTTTAAAGTTGTGCTCTATAGTACAGCATTGGCGGCTATTCCGGAAAATGTAGGGACATTATTCTCATTTAAGGTAAAACTGGGGAATGATTCTTACGAAAAAAACATAACCCCAACCGTTGTGTTAAGTGATAAATACGGAAAAGCAGTTGGATGTGAAGTTGGGAGCGGATCAATAATTATCAGAGCACCGCGTATTGGAATTACGCAAAGTGTGATTGACTATGGTCATGTTCCGTTAGAGGGCGATTATTCGCAAATGGTAACCTTGACAAATACCGGTAATGATGTGCTTGATATATCATCAATTTCCTGCATCTCCAAAAGTGTTACAATTTCTGAAACTAAACTAAGAATAGCATCTGGTGAAAGTAAAGATATCAAGGTTACATACAGACCTTTAATACCTGGAGTGTTTAATGAAAGACTTATAATAGATTGTAACGCCGTAAATGGTAGTCAGACGGTAGAATTGAGAGCAGATCCATATTCAGTAAACACACTACAGGTATCTTCTGTAACAGGCAATTCTGATTCTGAGGTTACTATTGATATAAGTATGAATAACATGGAAGATATTTATGCTGTTCAATGTGATTTTGACTTGCCTGAAGAGCTGTTATTTGTTGAAGGAAGTATTGATTTATCAACACGCTCTAAAGATTTAAAAGCTTTTACTTCTGTATCAGAAGGAGAATTGAGCGTTTTCATCTATTCCGAGAATGACAAGTACATAGCAAAAGGTGAAGGCGTTATAGCATCTTTCAAGCTATTGCTGAAAGGCCGGACAGGTACTTATCCACTTACTCCTAAACAAGTTGTTATTGGCAGTAAGAAACTTGATAATATGGTCTCTGGAGTAACTGCAGGAAGTGTAACAATAAATAGTCCAATACTTGACTGTTCTGAGGAATTTGTAATGCAGCCATGGGCTTTGACAGATTCTACCACTCAGTTCTTCACTGTAGTAAACAAAGGTAGCAATGATTTGATAATTGATAGTATTGTTTTTCTGGATGCGGGCTGGTTTACTACCGATAACTTGCCAATAATAGTTTCGGCTGGTTCAAGCAGAAATATTACAGTTTGTGCATATAATACAAATGATTCCGACCTATCAACAGTTATGAATCTCTACAATAACGATCCTTCCAATGGAGTGAAGAGTATAACTGTTCGTGGGCAAACATTTCAGCCCAATACTATAGAATCATCGACTCTGATAAGTAAGGATAGGAAAACAGGTCAATTAAAAGTGAGTATGGACAATTATACGGACATTGTAGGTGTACAGATGGATATTCATTGCCCAAGATGGATGTTGACTGATGAGATAGATATACAATTATCAGATCGTTGCAGTGGGATGGGATGCATAAAAAGCATTAATGATGGCTGTTATACAATAATACTATATTCTTTAGATAACACTCCCATTAATGGCAAAACAGGAGAGTTGTTCACCCTTAAGTTCAATTGTGACGGCTTTGATTCGGATGTTCCTGTTATTAGCATTGATAATATTGTGTTAAGTGATAGAATTAGCAATAATATGTCAATTGATACTCAAATTGATAGTAATATACTTTTTGAACGACCTACTATTATAAAAGGCGATGCTAATGGTAATGGAGTTGTCAATGTGGCTGACATTTCTGCTATTGTCAGTTATATCTATGGGAATACAACTGTTGACTTTGTCTTTGACGCAGCAGATGTTAATGGTAACGACATTATAAATGTGTCTGATATTTCCGGTGTGATAAACATAATATTTAAGCAATGAGGGATTATATGAGAAAGATATTTCTTGCAATAGGGGTACTTTTTGCTATAAGTGTATGTTCTATAGCGTCAACCCCGGATGACTATAATAATACTGTGTTCTCAGAAGAGGTATCAACAAATCCGGACAGTCTTATAGATTTGAAAGTATATCTCAAGAACAATGATTATAATGTCAAGTCAGTACAGTTTACGATCGTTTTGCCTGATAGCGTTGATTTTGTCGTTAATGGCTCTGACTATAGTTTTAACAGATCATATCTTCTTACTGATGATTGGACAGTTTCAGTGCGCACCAAAAAAGGTGACAAGCCGAATACAGCTATTGTTCTTATTTACAATATAAGTGATATCAACAGTATTATACCAGTAGGTGTTAATGAATTGATGACATTAAAACTTAAGGTTAATCATGATGTTGCCTCCGGAACAAAGCTTGTAGAAGTGAACCAAATCACCTTAACTGACGGTGATGGTAATGAGCATACAGATATGAGAATGAAAGTATCATCATCCATAGTGATAACAATGCCGCAATTTTCAATCAAATATTATCTTGATGGAACGATCTATGATACGTATTCTGTTCCTTATGGCTCTATTATAGAATTATTGGAACTTTCAGACAGAGAAGGTTATTCTTTCAGTGGATGGCAAGATGCCCCGTTAACAATGCCTGATCATGATATTGCAATTTCCGGATTCTTTATTCCTAATTATTATAGGTTGAGTTGGATTGTGGATAGTGTTACCATCTTAACAGATAGTGTAAAATATGGTGATGTCCTGACAATGATTGACTCACCTACAAAAGAGGGTTATACTTTCTCAGGATGGAGTGAGATACCTTCTGTTATGCCTGCAAGCGATGTTGAGATAACAGGCTCATTCAGTGTCAATTCATATAATTTGGTTTATACTTTAGATGGAGAACCGTATAAGACATTGGTATTGAATTACGGTTCATCTATAATAGCTGAACCTAATCCCATAAGGGAAGGTTACACTTTCTCTGGATGGAGTGGGGAACCATCAACCATGCCAGCTGGTGATGTTGAGATAACAGGATTCTTCAATATAAATACATATAATCTGGTTTATAAAGTGGATGGCGCAACATATAAGTCGTTGTCAGTCATTTACGGAAATGAGATCATACCAGAGGTTACCCCTGTCAAGGAAGGTTACACATTTAGTGGTTGGAGTGAGATACCGTCCACAATGCCAGCAGGCGATGTGGAGATATCTGGTACTTTCAGTGTCAACTCATATAACCTGGTTTACATAGTAGATGGTGAGACTTACAAGTCAATGACTGTTGAATATGGAAGCAGTATAATAGCTGAGCCCGAACCTGTAAAGGAGGGTTCCACCTTCAGTGGCTGGAGCGGCGTTCCGTCCACAATGCCTGCCAGGGATGTTGAGATAACTGGTTCATTTGACTCCAATTCTTATAAACTGATATACAAACTAGATGGTGAGATTTATAAGTCATCCATAGTAAAATACGGAAGTGAAATCACCGCCGAGCCTGCTCCTGTCAGGGAAGGTTACACATTTAGTGGTTGGAGTGAGATACCGTCCACAATGCCATCAAGTGATGTTGAGATAACTGGTACATTCAGTGTCAACTCCTACAATCTGGTTTACAAGATAGGTGATGAGATTTATAAGACCACGATAGTTGAATATGGTTCTTCTATAATCGCTGAGCCTAATCCTGAGAAGGAAGGCTATACGTTCAGCGGTTGGAGTGAGATACCTTCTGTTATGCCGGCCGGTGATTTAGTAGTATCAGGATTGTTCTCTGTGAATTATCATGAACTCAGATATAAGATAGACGGTGAAATCTATAAGACTGATTCAGTTGCATACGGAAGTACAATAATTGCAGAGAACGCACCGGCAATTGTTGGCTATATATTCTCAGGTTGGGACGGTATTCCCGTTACAATGCCTGATTATGACGTTGAGGTCACCGGCTCGTTCAGTGTAAACTCCTACAATCTTGTTTACAAGGTGGATGGCATTGAGTACAGGACGTTGACACTTGCCTACGGGACAGAGATTGTAGCGGAGTCTGCTCCAACAAGGGAAGGATATACCTTCAGTGGTTGGAGCGATATCCCCGCCACAATGCCAGCAAGTGACGTTGAGGTCACCGGCTCTTTTGTTGTGAACAGCTATCTGCTTACTGTTATTGTAGATGGAGAGGTGTTCTATAGTGATAGTGTAGCATATGGCACTACCTTGGCTGATTATGTGGAAATGCTTACCGACAAAGGTATTGACTTGTCCCAATGGGAGTACTACGGTGAGATAGACACTATGGTGATGCCTGCTCATGATGTGGTGATTAATGCTTTACTTGATGCAGTTAGACCAATACAGACCGATGCAAATCGACTGGTTGTATATGACCTTAATGGAAAAAAGTTGGAAGTTGATGATATATCAGCATTGCCTACCGGAATTTATATCATAAATGGGCGTAAATATGTGTTGCAATAGTTCGGCTAGAGCATGCATAGGTTCTTTGAATATTATTTTTTGGATATTATTCCGGTAAATATTAACTTTGGCATATCAGTCACGCAGGATGGCTGATATGCTTTTTTATGGTATAACCAATTAAAATTTTGAGAATATGACAATTAAGGATTTACAGCCCAAGATCGT
>Ga0247610_10003003_pt1 | contig 18925 bp, 30 predicted proteins | sample 174DNAGHGhighgp2_FD_193483 | JGI IMG/M metagenome (GOLD analysis project Ga0247610, IMG submission 193483) | Sheep rumen microbial communities from Palmerston North, Manawatu-Wanganui, New Zealand - 1742 DNA GHGhigh gp2 | ecosystem: Host-associated > Mammals > Digestive system > Stomach > Rumen...
GTTCCGCTTCAAGGTCGTGCGCTCCATACGGGACCGGCGACGACTCCGGGCACGGACGGCGTTCGCGCTATGCTTCTCGGCGAATATACCGCTGAGTTCAAAAACGCGAAACAATCGCTTTGCCGAATTTCCGGTTTGCAACCTTCGGCGACAACTCTTGCCGCTACTGCGTGATAGGAGACGAAGCCGTGGTAAGGATTATATCAAAACGAAGTTCGTATCTCGAACGTTCAATCACGTTTGAGGTTAACGGACGAATCGAAACCGTCTCCGCTCCCGCGTCCACAACGACGTTCGACGACTTGATTGCAAGAATCGAAACGGAATTCGGCGCGGCGTCGAAAGAAGCGGAACCGACAGAGGATAACGCCGAAAGTCCTGACCAGACCGAGCCTGAAAAGACTCCTAGAAGGCGAAAAAAGACTGTCGTTTCCGACGAGTCGGCTGAGTAGGAGTAGAGCGGTAAGCGCCGGAGATAAGTACAAAAAATGACGATTCGACCTAATGTTTCTCTTGCAGGAGCTGAACTTTATTTCGCGTCGCGTTTATACACCGACGCTTGGGATAACGCCGATAACTCTACTAAGAGCAAGGCGTTGAATCAAGCGGCGATTCTTGTCTCCGGCGCTTTTGTCTTTAACGACGGCGCCTTTGTAGTTTCGGACGAATCCGAAGTTATTTGGAACGAAAGAATTATTGCGGGAATTTGCGAGGAAGCGCTTTGGTTGCTTGGCAAAGACCCGAACGATATTCCGTCGTCGCTCTTTAACGGAATTTCGAGCGCAAGCGCGGGTTCCGTTTCCGCGACGTTTGACAAGTCGTTTGTGCGTCCGTGGATTTGTGAACAAACGAAAATCTTGATCGGCGATCTCGGAACGTTTATTGCGGACGATTCCGAAGCGCGTGTCGAATCTTCGTTCTTATCGCTTTGACGCAAAGAAGGTTTTTTAGTCAATGGGCGTTTTGGATAATGTTTTTGGCGGCGCAAGCGGCGTTTCGGCGACGCTTCACGGCTTGCTTGGCGGAACCGCGTTCGTGCGCATTAAAACGTTCGAGCGCGATTCAACGACCGGCGAACTAATCCCGACGTTCGAAGAATTCGAAGTTCCTTTCGTGCCGAGCGAAAACGAAAACGCGAAAACCGATTTGCACGCGCCTAGTGCGTCTAGAAGCGACGTTCGCGAGGACGTGACTAATTTGTCAGGGACGTTCCCTTGCGCGTCGCTAGCGGCGGCTATCGTGCCAGAACGCGATTCTATCGTGTACGACGGGATCGAATTCACGATAGAATCTTTCGACGTGTTAAAAGTCGGCGACGTTGACGTGCAATATTCAATCCGGGCGCGCAGGTGCTAATTATGGACGAATTCGTTAAAGGGCTACAAGATTTCAACGCAATAGCGGAGAAGAAGGCAACGCGCCAACTTCGCCGCTATTCTTTGAAGGCGCTTGGAATGATCGTCGTCGGAACGCCGGTTCTCACCGGGTGTTGTCGCGGGAATTGGCTTGTTTCGCTTGGATCTTTGCAAAAGAAATTCTCGAAGTCGAAAACCGACAAATCGGGAAACGAAACAATCAACGCCGGACTTGTTCATATCGAGAGCGCGAAACTTGGCACCGACGTTTATATTGAGAATTCTTGCCCTTACGTTTTTCGACTTGAAAACGGGTGGAGCCGACAAAAACCGCCCGGAAGTATGATCCGCCAGCCGCTTGCGAAGTTACGTGCGGCTATTGCAAACGGAGCGAAATAATCAATGACGCACCGATATATCTTGCAATACCTCGCGGAACTTTGCCAATCGCTGAAAGATACACGACTTCCGGACGAAAAGAAAATCTATTTTCCGAACGAGCAAATTCCGGCGGACGCAATAAACGAAAACGTTTTTTTCGAAGTCTTTTCGGGCGACGATAAACCTGAATTTGACACGGAGATAACGAATGTTTCAACGGTCGTCGGGTCGATTGTTATAAACGGAAAATTGAACGTCGGCGTTTCGTTTTTGGACGCTATTGCGCAAGCTCTGTTAGAACCGTTTCTTCCGCGGAATACGAATCGAAAGACCGGATTTTCGATAAAGAACGGCGAAGGCTATCCTAGTGAAATAGTGTACGTTACGGGAATCGAACGTTCCGAGGGCGGCGTCGATAAAGGACGCTATAAAATAACGATTTTCATAACCTTTGAAATATACGAGGGATAAAAGATATGGCTGCTACTAATCGTTGGAATGAAACGGGAATCGTGCGAAAGAATTTTCTTTTGCGTGCGAAACTTACGTTGACTTCCAAAAGTTCCGCTTCGACCGCAAGCGCTATCGTTGGTGATTATTACGAATTCAACTGCAAATCGAAAGGGCTTCCGAGCTTTGCCGACGCGCCGACGTGGACCGACGTAACCGACAACGCCGCTGAACCTACCGGATTCGCCTATGCGGGCAAATCGGAGCAAATCGACCCGATCGAAATCGTAACGAGAACGCCGCTTCCCGTGGTATATGGCGATCTTATCGCTCATCAATCGGCAGGCGACGTTTTTTCGCTCGTTATGACTTACGATGACCCGCAAGAAGAAAAAATTTATACGGTTACGGTTCCGAGTTGTACGCTCGTGGGCGTTGCAATCGAAGCGGGCGAAAACAATGCCGGAAGTCAAACGACAATCAAGGTTTTGCCGGAAGGCGGCAAAGCCGAAAATATGCCGGCAGTTACCGAGACGGCGCGTTCTTGATAGGAGCCTAAAATGTTCGATATTAACGAGTTTATGAACGCTCCGGTCACGGAAGAAATCGTTACGATTCGACGCGGAACTGAGGACTTCAAAATCAGACGTCTGAACGGCGCGGAACGCTTGAAGTTCAACGACTTAACCGGACAATACGAACGAATCCTTTTCGTGATTTCGCACGCGCTTTTATCCGGCGCACAAAACGCGCCAATCGGAGAACAAAACGCGGCTAAGTTCATAGAGCGCTACGGTTCGCTCGCCGAAGCTCTTTTCAACGATATTTTTGATCTCACGCAAAAATCGTTGGAAAAAGAATCGGAAATCTGGGAACTTGCAAAAAAAAATTCGGAGAACCCGGAAACTACGAGCGCCTGAAACGTCAGTTTTGCAAGCGTTACGGAATCGACCCACGCGGCGAAATCGACCGCAGGGACGTTTTGGAAGACGCGGCGTTTGCAGAACTTGAAACGGACGGAGAATTGCCGCCAGAACGTATCGAAACGCTTCTGTCGGCAATTTTTTTTGTGCTATCGTTGATCGCAAATAAACAAGGTATTTCGCCTGATATTATCGAACGTTACGCCGGAAACGTTCACGCGACGAGACCGCAAAAATACGTTCCTTTGACGCAAGAAGAAATCGAAAAACGCGAGGACGACGAGACGCGCCGAATGTTCGCACCCGCGCTTTTCAAGATCAAAACCGCGATTACAAGCGGCGGCAATAACCTATTTAAAAACTGACGGAAAGAACTATGCCCGATTCTATTTCGACACTTGCACTTCGCGTTTCTACCGATGAAGCTATGCGCGATTTGACGCAATTCCGAAACGCGACAAACGATCTTGGAAACGTCGCTATGAGCGTGAAAGGCAAACTTTTATCGCTCTTTTCGGTTGGCGTCGGTTGGAAGCTCGGAAAAGAAATGCTTGCCGGAATGGCGGGCAATCAAGAAGCGCTCGGGAAATATATTCAAGTTTTCGGGCGTTATAAAACCGAAGCGGATAAAACGGTTAAAGAGTTAACCGCGTCGTTTAATTTTGCGGAAGCGCAAGCGCAAGCACATATGGCGACGCTCGCCGACGTATTTCACAAGACGGGTCTTTCAATGCGTGACTCGTTGAATCTAACGTCGCAACTCACGAAAACCGCTTCGGATATCGAAGCGTTCACAAACGCTTCCGGCGGCTTGGAACAAGTTTCGGAATCGCTAACCTCTGCTATGCTCGGGCGTTATCAGTCGGTGCGTTCGCTCGGTATCGTCTTAAACGGCGAACTAATCAAGCAAGAGAAGGCGCGACAAGCCGCAAAGGGACTGACGTTTGCGAACGATCAAGCGGCGACCGCTTATGCGCGTTATGCGTTGATCGTGAAACAAACGGCAATGGCGCAAGGGCAAGTCGCTCGCGAGTCCGATAATTACTCAAATAAACTTCGTAACTTCCGCGCTCGCGTTGATGATTTGACGGGCAACCTCGGCGGCGCAATTATCGGACCGGCAACGAAAGTCGTGGACGTTCTAACGAAAGTAACCAAAGCGATAGACAGCCTTTCGCCGCGAATGAAAACGGTCGTCGTCGGGACGGGCGCGTTGACTATCGCCGCGCTCGCGCTTGCTCCGGCTTTGGTTAAAACGTTAGCCGCCGTGAAGTTCCTTCGTGCAGGTCACGAGTCAAACGAAAAAGCAATCAACGCGGAAACTCGCAGTCAAATAACGAATACCGGCGCGACGGAAGCCGGAACGGGCGCGTCGGCGCAAGCGACAGCCCAAAAGAATCTTGAAGCGACGGCACGACTTCGGAATGCACAAGCGATTCAAGCGGAAAATCTTGCATTATCGGGGCAAGGACGCGCAAACGCTGCTTCCACATTCGGTTCGATTCCGAGCAAAGCGGATAAACGCGCCGCGAAAATCGCGTGGCGAGCGCAAACGAAACTTGGAATGAATCCCGATCCGAAAACGTTCCAATTCATTACGCCGACGGCAAGCAAAAACGCGCTCGGGAAAGTCGGCGCGGCTGGCGGTTTGGCGAATCTCGCGCCAATGTTCGGGAAAATAACCGCGCCGTTGGGCAAACTAAACACTGCGCTCGGCAAGACTTTTTCGGCGATTTTAAAACACGCGCCGCTTGTTTCAAATTTCGGCGGCGTTCTCGGAAAATGTCTTGGATTATTCGGGACGGGCGGCGCTGTCGTTGGCGGCGTTGTCCTTGCTTTGCAAGCGTTTAAAAACGCTCCGCAATATCTCGAAAAGTTCCTTCACGAAGGTTTGCCGAAAATCAAAGATTTTGCCGTGAAAATTCCGGACTATCTTTGGTCAGGAATCAAAAGCGGAATCGAACTTGGCAAACGCGGCGCGGAAGCCGCTGGGAAACTCGTGGTTGACGCTATGGTTGGCGCGGGTCAACTCGGCAAACGACTTCTCGGATTCAAGACGGAAGCGTCACGGCAATACGAGCTAAACAAGCAAATCGAAGCGAATAATAAGAAGCGCGAAGCCCTTTTGCAACAAGAAAAAGAGCAACGCGCCGCCGAGGAAAAACTTTTAATCGCAAGGGATTCGGCGGAAAAATCGAGAGTCAAAGCACAACTTGAATATAACGACACGAAAGAATCCGATTCGGCAAAACTCGCAAGGGCGACAGAGTTACGCGATTCCAAAGCGGCGGAAATTCGAGCGAAAGAATTGCGGTTGCAGACGCTACAAGGAATCGTTTCAAATCCGAATGCGAATTCGACGCAACGAGACGACGCGATCGAAGAAGCAAATGCGTTACAAGAGCAACTTGAAACGCTGAATTCCGAATGGAAAGAAGCCGCCGAAAACGTTGATAAACTGGCGGATTCGGTTCGTCAGGCGAGCGATTCTTTCAAGGAAGATCAAAAAGGTTTTGACAAAGCGAAAGAAGAAGCGCAAAAAAGTTTCGACGAAACGCTGGCGCAACAAAACTTTGAAAATGCAAATTCTTTTCAAGCAAGGCAAAACGCGCTCGGAACGCTCGTACAACGTCGCCAAAGCGAGTACGAAGAATCTTTGTCTGCGCAGGGTTTAGCCGACGAAAAGAACGCCGAAATACAACGGATTCAGGGATTATTAACAAACGATAAAGTCGGAACCGCGCTTGCCGACTTGCGTTCGCTCGCGGAATCGGGCGATCTATCGCAAGACGCACGAATTAAATTCGCAAGCGCAACGGCGCGGCTATCCGACGCGGGCTATGAACTTTCCGACAGCGATTATTACTTCGGCAAAGGTTCCGCGCAGGGACTTTTGGAGAAGATTACCGACAGTCAGAAGGACGATCAAAATCGGCTCGGAACTCTGATATCCGAACGAGATGAGCAACTTCAAATTGCGGGCGAACGTGGAAATCGTTTAAGCGCTGTGAACGAAGCTCAAAAGACGCTCTCGGAAAGTATGAAGGAGCAACGAGAAGCGGTCGCGGAATACGACCGGAACGAGCAAGAAAAAGAACGTTTAAGGCAACGCGAGGAGGCGCAAACCAATCGCAGCTACGAAGATACAATGTTTGCTCGACAACTTCGGGCGTCGGACGAATATTTCGGCAAAGACGCGCTCGGTGCGGCACAATCGCGTTACCAACTAATTGGCGCACGCGGCGCGCAAGATTGGCAAACGTCGGTCGAAGCGCTTGAAACGCAAAAGAAATATCTCGACGATCTCAATAGACAAATTTCCGTTTACGATGAAAAGTTCCGCAACGGAACTCTCACCGACGAGGAATCGAAAGAACGAGAACGTTTACTTTCGGAACGCGAAACGCGCCAATCCGAGTATGATTCCGATTATAAAGACGCGGTTCAGCGGCGTATTTCGAACGAGGACGAATTGTTAGGTCTTGAATCGACAATACGTTCCGAATATCTCAAAGAGATCGAAGATTATGCCGGAAAAGAAGCCGACGAAATGCGCAAGCAACTCACGGCGCAAGCGGAAGCGGAACAAGAGCAACAGCGCGTGCGACTTGAAGAACGTTCTCGAATGGAAGAGGAACGCCGACAAGCCGTGCAAGGGCAAAGAGCTATTGCGTCCGGAAGTTCCGAAGCGTTTGCTATTGCTTCCCGAATTTACGATCGCGGGCGTGAAGAATTGCCACCGGAAAAGAAGATCGAAAAATCGACGGAGCAAATTGAACAATACGTGAAAGCGATGCAAGAAACGTTGGTCGATTATTTGACCGGAAACGCCGGAAACCTCACTCTTTCAATGGGATATTAAACTATGGCTTATAGACTTTTACATACTTTCGTTAAAAGCGCGAGCGCGTCCGAAAACTACACAAAGGAAATCGCTTACGTTTACGAACTCGATTCGATAAACGATTTTAACCCTTTGTTTTTCAGCGTTAAACGGAAGAACGATTTTCTCGCGGAATGGTCGGGCAATACGCTAACCTATTTCGTCGTAGAAAGTTCCAATTTGACGAAACGCGCTCCTATGCCGGGCGGTAAAGTTCAAGTCGAAATTACAATGCAACTTCGGCACCTCGAAGATATGGACGAACTCAAAGCGCCGTGGCAACTTCCGCCGTATAACTTCCGAATTTCTTCCGCGATAAACGAAGAAAGCGCAGCGCAATTCTATCCGGGCGACGACGATATATGGCTTGAAGAATCCGCAAACCCTGCGCCCTTCGTGAATACCGCCGGAGTTATGCTTGAAGGGACCGCGTCTTTTGCGACGTCGCAAATAACGTTTTCATACGCAATAAGCGCCGTAACCTTTGCGATGATTCAACATTGGTTTTGGTCGATTCCGGGCAAGATCAACAATGACCGCGTAACTATTTGTGGGATGACGTTTCCGGAAAGAACGATTAAACTTGAATCAATGAACGCGGAATATTGTGAAGTCGAATTGCCGGGCGCGGTACTTCAAAGAACGGAAATCGTCAACGGAAACGCAGTCGTCAACGAGGTTACGGTTCAGCCGGTAAATTATCATTATTATCGAGTTGACGTAACGTTGAACGCGAATCCTCGCACGTGGAATCAATACTTCTTGAACGTTGGAACGCACGTCAATCGGGACGGCGTGATAGCGCGTCTTTGGTCGTGGGAAGACGCGACGACAAGCGCGATGACGTTCGGAACCTATATGGATTACAGGACTACCGGCGGCGAAAACGGGCAAAGCATTTCCGAACCGGTAGCTCTAAACGCAGCCGGAACAAACGCTTCGCCGCTCGGCGAAAACGGGCGGCAAATTATGACGTACCGGCACGGCTCTTTATACGAACCTATTAGTTTTCAAGCGTTAGCGTTTCCGTCAGCGCCGCCTAAAAAATGGAGTCAAGGACAATGAGTAGAAAATTAGTTTTCGACCCGAACGTTGCGCGGGAATTATACGCGGCAGGGAAAACGCCGAAAACGAAGGCAATTCAGAAGGTTCCGCGTCTTATAGATTCCGGCGGCGGCGAGTCGCAAGCGGTAACGCCGATCTATGCAAACGTTGTTTCGGAGATCACGGCGACGGCGGGAAACGCGCTTGCTTCGGTCACGCCGTCAAAGGCGAATTTCGTCACGGCGGTTAACCCCACTTCTACCACGATTTCCTACGTGGAAAGTTTAACGGGAACGGCGAAAGAAGTTTGCACGGACGTTTCGGTTTCCAATGGCGCTCTGGTATTTACGTTTGAAGAAATTCAACTGCAAACGCCGACGACTCAAAGCGTGACTTTCAATGCGCTCGGTTTAGTTCAGACGGCGCAAGCGGTAACCGGTATCACGACGACGGAGATTCAGCCGGTCGTTTCAATCGTCAAAGAAAAGATCGCGGTCGTTCGGGATATAGAATCGAATTCGTAATGCGGAAAGATTTGTGCCACGCGACGTACCACGACAAACGCTAACTCGTTTAATCGTATCAGTAAAATAATCCTTCCGGCCCTATTTAGCCCTCTTGGCGATTCGTCGCTGAGAGGGTTTTTTATGCCGTAAAACGCAGTATTTGCCGCGTTTTGACGAATGAAAAGAAAAGAAATAAAAGGGAAGATTCTTTCGTTGTTTTTCCGAATTTTTCCTTCCTTGCAAGTCAAAACGCCCCACGACTTGTCCCACGCGAAAGCGCGTTTTCGTCCGCGTGGGACGTTTCGATATTTGAAGCGGTGACGCGATCAAAGTATTCCGGCAAGACTCGTAAATAATACGCTTCCTGCGTTTTAACGGAATGCCCTAACCAATCGGCGACGACGTGCGACGGAATCCCTTGTTTAATCCAGTCGTTTTCACAACTTGCACGCAAGTTTTGGAAAGTTTTCGGCCACTTCTCCAAACCCGCGTCAAAAAGAATTCGACGGAAACCGGAATCGAACGCCTTGCGCCGATTTTCAAAAATCAAATAAACTTCGCTTTTCGGCAAAATATCGAGGTGCGTTTCAAGTTCTTTTGCCAAACGCGGAACGATCGGAACTTCCCTAAAACCTCCTCTTTCATATCGTTCCGTTTTCGTCGCATAAACGCGCAACTTCCGCGCCGCAAAATCAATCGATTCACGCGTGAGCAACATTGGCTCTTGTTGCCGTAATCCGGCAAGCCGCCAAAGGCAATAAAGCGTGCGCCAACATTGGGAAGGGCAAGCGTCGAGGATTCGTTCCGTCCATTCCAACGGCACTTGAAAATCGCGAGCGCGATTTCCGGTGCGCCCAGTCGGAACTTCTTTAAATGGATTTGAATTCGTATAGCCGCGCTTTATAGCCCACTCGGCAAACGTTCTTAGATCGATAATCGACTTGGCAACCGTCGTCGGCGCGTAAAGTTTAACGAGCGCGTCTCGGAATTCTTGAACTCGCACCGGAGTCAAATCTTCGAAGCGAACGTTCGGCGAAAAAAAAGCCGCGAAACGTCGAAAAACGATTTCGCGGTGAATGATCGTCGATTCTTTGACGGACGTTTCTTCAAACGCTCTAAACTCTTGCCAAATACTACCGATTTCTCGTTGCGTCTTTGCTACGTCGAATCCTAGACAAGAGAAACGTTTAATCAAATCGGGCGGCGCGGTTTCGAAATAATTGCGCGTGCGCCGATCGATCGGTTCTCCTTTCCGTTTCGCGTCCAAAAAACCTTGCACCGCAAGTCGTGCGTTCTCTGCGTCTCGCCGACTGTACGCCGCGTCGAGGAAAATCTTATTGCGCTTGCCGTTTTGGCGAAAAACAATAACGAAAGAAGTTCCGGCGGAACTTTTTCGTTCTTCAATCGAAGCCATAACCGATAACCTCCATTTCTCTAAGGAGAAGCGTCGGCGATGGTCGTTTCGCGTAGCACCGGTTGATTCAAACGATTTTCGGCGAACGGGTCAAGCGCAGTTTTAATTGCGTCATCCGTAATATACCACGTCGCGCCAATCTTCTTTCCGGCTATTGCGCCGGAGATCAAATACTTTCGCAACGTGGGCGCGGAAACGTTTAAAATCTCACAAGTTTGCGAAAACGAAAAAATCTCGACGCTTGCTCCGAAAGATTTCGTTTGCCTTAAAATAGATCGCTCAATACGATTCATTTTTTCGACTTCCGTTTTGTAACTTGCGCGTTTCGTGAAGTTTAACTATCCCGTTTCCGATCGTAGGCTTCGAACGTTCTCGGAAACGCTTCTTTTGCCAGAGTATAGAGCGCTTCGGCGTACTCGCGGGTTTCAGCTTGCGCGGCGTGTGCAAGTCTTTCGTCAAAGACGTGGAACAAACTTCGCACGGAATAATAACTTGCCACTTCGGTCAAAGTGCAAAGCGGTAAAATCTTTCGCGCGTCCTCTTTTTTCGTTCCGCGCCCTCGTAAAACGCCATAATCATAAAACGCGCTCGAAAGAAGGTCTTCGCCTTTATCTTCAACGACTTCGATCGGTTCGCAAAAGCGCAGAGAACGTTCGATATCCGGCTTGCGATAAGTTCGGAGTTGACGCTCGACGTATATCGGGCAACGGATCCCAAAAACGATTCCGGCGAACTCAAACGTGCGTAAATGGTTCCGTTTATATAAATTATCAACGAAATCCGCTAAATGCCAGTCGCTCTCAGGTTTGTCGTCGAATCCGTGCCCCGTGCAAACGCGAGCGATCTTGAAGAATGTTTCGTCGGTGCCGTAAACCGATAAACGACAAACGAATCCGTCGGATAGTTTCATTTCGATTTTATTGTTCACGAGATTTTCTCCTTTTTAGTCGTCTTGTCTAGGATTCTTTCAAATTCCACAACCGCACGATTAAACGCGATAATCGCGGTTTCGTATTTCACTTTGAGAAGCGAAGGTTTGCCGCCTTGCCGAAGAACCTTTTGAAATTCTTCGATCGTATTTCTCGTTTGCCAGAGCATTGTATAAAACTCAGTCAAACCAGACTTTTTCGACGGCTCAATGATTTCGGTCGAAATCTTTGTCATTTCGTCATTCAAAGCGCCGTTGAGTTCGTTTAATACAGCGGCGTAATTATTTAACACTTCAAGCTCTTTTGCCAATTTAGTCTCCGAAATATAAAAGGATAATGCAAAGGGCTAAGCCGCCTAAAATAATAAGCGGCTTAGAGATCGCCGAAAGTAGTGCGAGCGTCATTCTTTATCACCGCCGTCCATAAGTGCAAACGCTTGTGTCAGAACCGAGTCGGTTTGTTCTCGAATTTCCGTCAGGGTTTTCGTGACTTCGCCGAATAAAGTACAGTCGGCGTTGAGGTAATCCGGCGCAAGACATTCTTCGTTCCGGTCGATTTTTTGTCGCAATTCCCACGCAAAACTCAGTATCTCGTCTAATCGTTTCCCTTCGGAAAGAAGATAATCCACGTAATTTTCAAAGATATGTTGCGTTTCGTGGTTTCGTTCTTCGTTTGTCACTCTTCCGTCTCCGTGTCAAAGTCAATATCGGGTGCGTCCATAAAACCTTCCGGTTCAAGTTCCTCTTGCGGAATTTCAAGGCGATCTTCCGGCGGAACTTCTTCTTCTTCTTCTTCTTCGCCGCCGTACTGCTCCTCGTAAACCGCGTAGGTTAAATCGTGAAGGGAAGCAACGAGGAAACGTTCTTCTACTTCGTCGAGCTTGCGATCGAGCGCGCCTTCGATTCTTTCGACGATAAGCGACAAGGCGCCGGCTTGAATAAAGCAAAGAACGTTCTGCGCTTCCGATTGTTCTTCCGTGCGTGGATATTTATATTTATTGCCGAGCGCGAAGTTAGCCGTTATATAAATGGAAACTTGATGATCTTCCCGGTCTTTAATCGGCGGCGAATCAAGCGAAGCGGAATGAAACGTCGTGTCGTTATACTTCTTCAAAGCGTCGGCAAATAAAGCGTTTAATTCGCCGTGATTACGCCTTCCAAAGAACGGCGGCAAATCCAAATTTATATTGCGATCTTTGTCGAAATACTCAAAGACTTTGCCGTAAGTGATTGTCAAATCATCGAGTTCAAAATTCACTTTCATTTTCTTTTTCCTTTCATACTTTCGGCGCGCACATAAGTTCTATCAACGCGCTCTAACCCTGCGCAAATAAAGGATTGACAACGGCGGTCGTCGCCGTCAACCGACAAAAGATCGCAGCCGTCGCACCGCGAATCTCCTGTCAATACTTTGAGTTCCGGAACTTCCACGACTTTGTACTTTTCGCGTTTGCCTTCAAATTTAAAAATCGCGCCGACGGGCAATTCCGGTAAAATCTTGATCGTTATGGTTTTGTTGCTCATTCCTTCACCTCTTTGAAAATAACGTGCTTAGCGTCCTTCCGTGTAAGCGCACTACAACGCAAAACATCACTACATTGAGAAAAACTGCCGCCGTTTAAAAGTCTAACGCCATAAAAAAAACAATCATCGCAAAAACGAGGACTTTTAGAGCTTCCCACCTCGACGACTTCAAAGGTCTTTCGTGGAAAAGTATCTATCGTAAACCGCGTTCCAATCGGCATTTCGTACCGTAGCTTGATATGTTTAATCCCGCTCATTCTTTAACCTTTTTAAAATGAATAAGTTTGCCGTCAGCCCGTGTCCCGTCGCTCAAATAGACGTTCAAAGCGGCTTCGTTAAATTCCGGAATCGTTTCTAATTTCATCGGAGCGCCGTTCACGCCGATAAGCCACTGCGGATTGATCTTGAATTTATCAACGATTCTTCCGCAATAGGGAATCGACGGCGTTCCTTTCCCTTTAAGCCAACGCGAGACTGAACATTCCGTCGCGCCGATCGTTTGCGCAAACGTCTTTTGATTGATTCCAAAAGTAATCAAAATAAGTTTCAATCGTTCATCCATTTGATTTTTCCCTTCTATTTAACCGCCACGAAATAAACGTCTTTGTTATCTTTGCGCCCATTACAGGCGACCGGAAAGTAACTACAATCCCAGCCGCCTGCGTGCCAATAACAGTTTTTGCAACCGTCAATCAAAGGTTTAGCATTTTCGACAACCTCAAACACGGTCTTTTCTCCTTTAAGCCGAAAACGTGCGCCGACTGGCAGTTCGACACGAGGGTCGATTATAAATATCTTGTCTTTCATTCTTCGCAGCCTTTGTTTTACGCTCTAACTCTTGATATAATCAGCGATTTCGTCCGAAGGTTCTTCCTCGAATTCAACGTCGAGCCATTCTTTGGGAGCCAAAACCGATTCGCCGAAGGAATCGTAAAAGCAAAACGCGCCAGGATATTCAACCGACTTTCGATAATAGACGCAGCCCACAACGCCGTCTTGCCAACGAGCGACAACCATTTCGCCCTCACGAGGTAGAACGTCGGCGATTTGCACCCAACCGTTCTTCGGTTCTTCGAGCGCAAGACGTTTCAATTCCGAAGTCATTTTCGGGATCGCTTTATCTTCCAGACCCGCTTCATATTTCGTTTCACGATCGTAATCGTTCGCAAGTTTCTTCTGCATATCGGCAAGCGTTTCGAGCGTCGCTTCGAACGTTTGTGTCACGCCGTTGAAAAGTAGTGTCACGCGTGCGAGTTCCGCTTTAATAACGTCGAGTCTTTCCTGAATAGCGGCGATTTCTTTTGTATTCATTCTTTCGTTCTCCTTTGTTTTTAACGTTTTATTTCGGTGAGTTTTATCGCGCCTGATAATTATCGATCGGACGAATCACAACGTTTGCTTGTTCGGGAAGATTTTCGTTATTCGCCAAAGTTCTGCGCTCGTTCGGATTTGCGCTTTGAGAAGGCAGCGGAAGCGATTCGCGTTCCGATTCTTCGTCGAGTTCCCGAACTTCTTGTATCGCCGCACGTTGCACGCGGCAAATTCCGCATGTCGTCAAATAGCAAGCAAGCATTGTGGACGCGCCTAACGTAACTCCAATAGCGGCCACGGAAATAAAACCGAGCGCGGCGATTCCGAGATAATGAATAAACTTTTGCATTTTGCGTTCCTTTGTAACCTTTTATTTGAGTGAATCCTAAAACGGGAAGCCGCCCTCGGTTGCCCGAGGACGGCAACCCGCAAAGGAAAACCTAAAACTGGCTTATTGAGCGAATGAAACCAAAAACAAACGACGCTCACCACTTGCGCGGTTTATGCTCCGAATCGCAGTCTGCGGAGCCCCTGCCGTGATCAATCCCCGAAAGGAAAAAAGAGGACTTGTACCGAGCCTTTGTTCGGGAGCAGGGGGAACGTCAAACGACGTCCTAATCTTTTGTGCGGTCTTAGATCAACCGATCATTTCGGCGCGATCATCAACGAAGTGGAGCAAGCCGTCTTTCGTTTCGTTCGGGAGTTCAAGATCGTTGATTTGCGCAACGAGAATTTCGAGTTCTTCTCGCGTTTGCGCTTGCGCGATAGATCGGCGAACTTCGTCTTCCAATCCGATTGGAACGTCGCTCGGATTCGTCGTCGTCGAATTGTCAGCGGAATTCGACGGGATAACGGTGTTAGGCGCGTCGCTCGATTCGCCGTGATAATTTGTATCGACTTTCGCTTTGCGCGTCTTGTAGGTGCGTTTTTGACCGTTTAACGCCGTCTTCAAAGATTCCGTCGCCGAGGTCGCCGCCGGATTCGTCGTTTCGTTCGATTCTTCTTTCGCCGTTTCCGCTTCGAACCAATCTTCGGGAACGCTCATTCCGTCGTTTAACGACGTGTAAATTTCGCGCATCCGAACAAATTGCGCCGGCGCTATTGCGTCGATACGCCGCTGAATTCGCTTTTCGATTTGCGCTTTGGTAACGCCGAATCCGGCGAAAGCGTCAACAAGTTTCTTGATCGATTCCGGCGAAATATCAACGTGCGTGACCATTGTCTTTTGACATTGTTCCACCGCCGCGTCGATAACGTCGCCGGGAATAAGCGCAAGAATACAATTCCTCATTCGACGCGCCGCTTGATTCGCAAGCAATTCGTAAAGATCGCGCTCGTCAGAGATACGCTTGCGTCCTTGCTTCGTCGTGCGATAATGCGGAACGTAAAAGAAAAGCGTTTTGAGAACGTTTGTCTCTTTATCCCAAGCAAAGGCACGGAGTTTCGAGGAATCCTCATTCCGTTCGAGTTCGTTCCAACCGCACTCCAAATTGCCCCAATTCCTTGCGATTTCTTCGGCAAGGCGAATCGACGGACCGGAAATATTTGTACCGCCACGGGCATAAGAATAAACGGCGACGTTAGCAAGACCCGGACGTTGACACGCCGTGAGAATTCTTTCCGACGCTTCTCGTTGATCTCGTGGGAATTGCTTCGCCAAATAAATTTGCGCCTGCATTTCGGCGAGTTCGTGCGAAGCCGCTTGCACGGCTCCGATTCCGCTTTCCCGATAATCGTTTCCGAACGGATTTGCAACAGCGAGATTTTCGCTTGCGTTGTAAGTAGTGAGTTCTTTCATTGGTTTAATTCCTTTCAAAAGCACGTTTTATTTATAGAGGAGCGAAAGAAGCAACGCGCAAAACTTCTTTCGATCTCCTAAAATCAAAGGCGGACACGCATTCCGGAAGAACAAAAACGTCGCGTTCCGGCGATCGTTTTCGTGAAGCGTTCAATCGTTTCGGAATCAACGTTCAATTCGTCGCAAATCGCGTGATAATCAACGCGCTTCGAATCTTTCGTATTTTTCCAAGTAACTTTGCCGAACGTTTCCGACTTTAAGCCTTCCCGATCTCCAATCGCCAATTTGAGTTCCGTTTCCGCTTGTTCGAATTCCTTTTGCGCCGCTTCAAGCGCTTCTTTGCGGCGAAGGAATCGCGCCATTATTTGTTCCTCTTGCGGCGTTGCCGATTCAAGCGGTTCGACGTTTCGAGGAAACCTCTGAGCAACCCAGCGTTTAGTCGTTTCGTCGATCGTTTCAAGTTCGGGAGGAATTCCGGGTAAAACGTGCTCGTTCCAAAAGTTCACGGCGCTTTCGACAAGCGCTTCAAAGAGTTCTTCGTCGGCGACAACGTTGTATTCCCGATAATCGTGAAGCACGCCGCGATCATCAAGGAACGCCACGGCTACCAACCAGTTAGGGAGTTTAGCAAGCCCGGCGTACCATTGACACTGAATCAAGTAATGCGTTGGAATCGCGTCGGTTCCGACTTCGCCCCAGTAACGTTTATTGGCAAGATTTGAAGTCTTGATCTCCAAACCGGCAACGAGTTCGTTCGATTCTTTCGCGTATAAAAGGCGATCGGGGTGACCAATCAAAAACGGATATCTTTCGTCAACGTAAAGTTCAGGTTCGTCAGTGCCTTGCCGGTTATGCGCGACGCGGTATTCCGGTTTCCCTTGCGCAAATACTTCGGCAATAATAGGTTCGTATTCACGCCCACGCGCCATAGATTCATTATCCGGAGTAGGGCTAACTTCGTGCCGGAGTTTGAGATACGCGCTATGCGGAGTAGCCCACGGATTTTGACCGACAATCGCTGAGACGGTCGTTCCGCCGATTCGTTCGTATTTTTCGATTTCGTTCATTTTGATTTCCTTTGTTTCTTCTGCGTTTTAGGCGACAAACGTTTCAAGCCGTACCACGAAAGAATCGTTGCAACGAATTCGTTTTCTCGTTCTTCGTCAAAAGGTTCGATTTCGACAACGACAGCGCCCTTTTCGACAGGGACATAAGCGGTTACGACAAGTTTCCGAACATAACGATCGTCAATCCAAAGACCGGCGCGTGTGAGCGCGTCAAGCGTCGGTTTAATGCGGTTGTCTATATCGTAACTTCTGTTGTGCGGTGGGAATAACCGAAGCGCAACTTGCAACGGCTCTTTGTTTGCGAATTTCGGTGCGCCTTGCGCGGTATAGTAAGCCAAAACATTCTTCAAATACACGCGATATTTCGCGGCAAGATAAGGCTTTCCGGTTCCGCGCAAAGACCGCCAAATTTCATTCGCTGAGGGTGACCACGGCAAGAGAATAGATATTGTTTTTCCGCCAGTCGTCAAAGGCTTTCCAATTTGCGGAAACAAGACTTTCGACGGCGATTCCAACGAGATTGTCGTCGAGTTCTTCGCCGTTGTTGTCTTTGATTGGATTCCGAAATTCTTCGCTCGTCTTGTCATTTGATCTTTCGTAACGTTCTTTGATGGAAAGGAATTCCGCAATAACTTCGCCGAGGAATTCAAGTCGATCGCCGCTGACGTATCGATGAGCGTCGAGAGCTTCCCGAAGATTTCTGTATGCGTAGATAAGTGTCAGGAAACGCACGTTTGCCGTGTATTCGACGGGATCGTGAGGATTTTCGCACCAATCGTCGAGCGAATCGTAAACCGCTTGATTCAAAGCGTATAAACGCGACGTTTGATCTTCGAAGCCGTTCTTTCGATCGAGGTAACGTCTGTTGGCGTAATCGGCTATCACGGAATCCGCGATCTCGCTCATATTGCGGCGCAAAATTTGATACTTAGTCGCCATTGGTTTTCCTTTCGTTTTTCAAAAGACCCGCCCCGCCGAAGCGGGAGCGGGCAAGAGGTCGTCACCCTCTCTTGATTCAATCTTCGGCGCGCCCAGACCGTCTAGCGCGTTCCGTGATAGCGTCTCTTGCGAATGTGATCCACGTTTTCTCAGTATCCATTCCGATCGACGTATAATATTCGAATACTGCATCGAAATTATCGCGTTCGTCGGTCTCGGCCATCCTTTGTACGTATCGTGGACCGTAGATCGGGATATCCTCTGCATCAATCGGATCAGAATTCGAATAGATAAAACCTGCTCCGTTGATGAAAACGGACTGATTAAAAGCAAGGACACGTTCTGCAAATTCGCGTGATACGAGATATTTTTTCGTGATCGTCATTTTGATTTCCTTTCGTTCAGGCGGTGTTCAGTTGGCGCGGTTATCCTTTTGCCCGTCTCCAAAGTAGGCGTGTATATCGTCAAAGTAAGCGTTTTTGACTTCAAAGGGCTTTTCAGGAGAACACCAGCCGCCATTGTCGGCGATATAGTCAATAGCGGCGGCGATTCGGTCGTTGGCGTATTGCTTAACGTGTGCCTTCACTTTGTCGTTATACCAACAGTAGAAAACCGGGCGCATTGAATCCAGAAGTCGTTGCGCGGTAAGTTTTGCGATCACGTTTTCGTCCCGGTTGCCAAGTTGCGTCGCGTAATACCAAACGGATTTAACGCGATTTTCAAGCCGCGCTATAATTTCAACGATTGTTGAAAAAGGGTTTTCACAGTTTAAGCCTTGCCGAACGTCCTCAAGCATTGCGTTCAATTCGGCGCAAATAGCCCGTTTATAACTGTTTTGATAGTAGCCGTAATATCTCATTTTGATTTCCTTTCAGAGCCGCGCCCGAAGGCGCGGCGCGTTTATCGTTTATCATTCAGCGGCGGCGAACGTTTCAAGCATTTCGTGGAGCGCATCGATCGTTCCGAGAACCATTCGCGCAAGCGCGATCCCACTAACCTTTTCTTCGGTGGGATTAGCCTTTTCCGCTTGCTCTTTGATCTCCTGCATAAGTCCGGCGGAAGCGTATTTCGCAAGAGGATCGGCTTCCATATCGCGGCTATTCGCTTCGTAGTAAAGGTTCATCATTTGCGCCGTGCCATACGTCTTGTCGTCCGGGTAAATACTTCCTACGAATGCGCGGTAGGCGGTGTCAAGCCCTTGTCCGTTTTCGCCCTTCATAACTTTGTCCGAATAGAAGATTTTGGCGGCGGTGACGATTTGTTGTGCGGTGAAGTTTCTCATTTCGGCTTTCCTTTCGTGGTGTGGTTTGTTCAGGCGATAATGCAACGAGCAACGATTTCTTCGGCGCGGTAAAGCGCTTCTTTGCACGTGTTCGCGTAACCGGTGGCGACGAGACAAAGC
>Ga0247610_10003004_pt1 | contig 18922 bp, 15 predicted proteins | sample 174DNAGHGhighgp2_FD_193483 | JGI IMG/M metagenome (GOLD analysis project Ga0247610, IMG submission 193483) | Sheep rumen microbial communities from Palmerston North, Manawatu-Wanganui, New Zealand - 1742 DNA GHGhigh gp2 | ecosystem: Host-associated > Mammals > Digestive system > Stomach > Rumen...
AAGTATATCCATTATTACAATAACGACAGAATAAAACTGAGACTAAAAGGAAAGAGTCCAGTACAATACCGAACTCTTTACCAATAAATTTATTTATTAATCCGTCCAACTTTTTGGGTTCACTTCAAATCTACACCCTACAAATCGCAAAATGGTTTTATTTTCTGTCACCGCTTCGCGGCTCTGTGATGGAGGGTGGTTCGTGTGCACAGGGGCACCGCTTCGCTCACCCCTGCCTATTAAATGTCGCCCTTTTAGGGCTATTAAAATTGTAATATTATCGTGCTACAGCTTATCCCCTAACGGGGATGTAAATTCACAAACGTTAGGATAAAATACACCGTTTGAGCATACACAAACCACAATCAATCTACTGTCGTCTGCACAATACACCTTATTATTTATCCTTCCGCCTTATTTCTGAGTAGGAAAATATCGTGAGGAAAACGTTAAAAAATTCAGACTGTTTGAGCGAAGCGAGTTTCTGAATTTTAGTTTTCAGAACGATAAATTTTCCGTAAAGCTCAGAAATACAGCGGCGGCGTTTTTTGTTTCGTTTTTTTCGCTGCAGAAAAAAATGAAAATAAATACAGCGGCAGCGTTATTTTAGCTTCGCTGATTTTGCTCTCGCTCGGATAAATTTAAGCAAGCTTAATTTATCACTCACTTAATCGCAAAATTGTTTCGTTTTTTTCGCTGCAGAAAAAAATGAAAAAGAAATAAAAACACGTTTGATTTATCGCTCGCTTAATCGCAAAATTGTTTCGTTTTTTTTCGCTGTAGAAAAAAATGAAAAGAGAAAAAAGAAGTTTGATTTCTGGTATTGAACTAGAAAATACGAGCTTTAATGCTATTTTATCTCTTATTTTTCTCTTGCTCAATAAGTTTAGCAGCTTCTTCTACTTGAGCGTACCAATCTTCACCAAAGCATCGGATAAGAGGTTCTTTTAAGAATTTATATACAGGAAGATTATTGGCTTCACCGCAAATGCGAGCACATTTACACACATTCCAACTATGGTAGTTAACAGCAGTAAAACTTTTGTATCGTGTCAACCGAATGGGATATAAATGGCAAGAAATGGGTTTTTGGAAGTCAATTTTGCCCTCATTAAAAGCCTTTTCAAACGCACATTTACAAATGCCTTTTTCATCAAAGTAAGTAAATACACATTCTCTTCCATCAATGATAGAGGTAACCAAATCCCCTTCCTCATCGGTATAAACCACTCCTTGTTTATTGATAAGTTCTTTTGCTTTTTCCGAAAGGTCGTCCCAAATTGCAGGAAGGGCATCTTCCATAACTGCCACTTCATTTTCTAAAACGGGAGCACCACTATCCCCTTCTATGCAACAAATGCCTTTACAATCGTTGAGGTCACAAAGGAACTGTTTTTCAAAAACATCTAAACTAATAAGCGTATCGTCTATTTGTACCATAAGTTTATTTACCAGTAAGGATTTTCTTAATATCGTTAAGTTTATTTAAGGCCTCTACGGGGGTGAGGTTATTGACATCGGTTGAGAGGATTTCGTCACGAATTTGTCCAAGGACGGGATCATTTAGTTGGAATAGACTCATTTGGAATCCATCGCGATGTTCGGCAATTTCACCGATAGGTTTTGAGACACTACTTTTACGATTTTCGGTTTCTAAATCTTTTAAGATTTGGTTAGCTCGTTTTACGATAGAGTTAGGCATACCAGCGATTTTAGCCACATGAATACCAAAACTATGTTCGGTGCCACCAGCTACTAATTTGCGTAAGAATACCACTTTTCCGTCCACTTCTTTTACCGAAACATTAAAATTTTTGATGCGATTAAAATTCTTTTCCATTTCATTAAGTTCGTGGTAGTGAGTAGCGAATAAAGTTTTGGCTTTAGCTTTAGGATGTTCGTGGATGTATTCTACGATAGCCCAAGCGATGGAAATGCCATCATAAGTACTTGTTCCGCGTCCCAATTCATCGAACAGAACCAAACTGCGAGGTGAAAGGTTGTTGAGGATACAAGCCGCCTCGTTCATTTCTACCATAAAAGTAGATTCGCCCATAGAAATATTATCCGAAGCTCCTACGCGAGTAAAAATCTTATCTATGATGCCTATAGTAGCACTTTCGGCAGGGACAAATGATCCAATTTGTGCCATAAGCACAATGAGGGCCGTTTGTCGAAGAAGTGCCGATTTACCAGCCATATTTGGACCAGTAATCATTATAATTTGTTGAGAATTGCTATCGAGAAATACATCATTGGCGATGTAAGGTTCGTCGATAGGCAAGTTTTTTTCAATTACAGGGTGTCTTCCTTGTTTGATGCTAATAGCCATACCATCGTTAACAATAGGTCGTACATAACCATTTTCTTCGGCCGCTTTTGCCAAGGAAAGAAGGGCATCAATTTGTGCGATAGCCATTGAATTTTGTTGGATAGGCGAGATATAATCGTTGAGTTCAAGTATCAAGTTATTGAATAGATTTTGTTCCAATTCAATAATTTTATCTTCGGCACCTAAAATCTTATCTTCATATTCTTTGATTTCTTGGGTAATATAGCGTTCGGCACTCGTAAGTGTTTGTTTACGAATCCATTCCGAAGGTACTTTATCCTTGTAAGTATTGCGGACTTCGATGTAGTAGCCAAAAACATTATTGAAACTAATTTTTAGACTTGGGATACCTGTTTTTTCACTTTCTCTTTGTTGAATTTCTAATAAATAATCTTTACCAGAATAAGAGATGTGGCGAAGTTGGTCAAGTTCTTCATTGACACCATTGCAAATGATGCCTCCTTTATTGGTAAGGATAGGAGGATTTTCTTGAATTTCACGAGCGATTCGTTCACGAATGGTATCGCAAGGACTGAGTTTTTCGGCTAATTTTACTAATTCAGGATTACCTGAGTTTTGGCAGGCCTCTTTGATAGGGATAATGGCGGTAAGGGCTACTTTGAGTTGTACCACTTCACGAGGAGTAACGCGTCCTACTGCCACTTTAGAGATGATACGTTCCAAGTCGCCAATACGTGCGATTTCTTGAGTAAGAATTTCCTGTAGTTCAGGTAATTTAAAAAAAGATTCTACTACTTCATGTCGAGCATTTATTTGGTTGACATTCTTTAGTGGGAATGCCAGCCAGCGGTGAAGTAAGCGAGAACCCATTGGTGATACCGTATGGTCGAGAATTTCGAGTAATCCACGTCCACCTTCGCCCATACTGCCAAACAATTCAAGATTTCGAATGGTAAATTTATCAAGCCAGACAAAACGATCTTCTTCAATGCGAGAAAGAGCCGTAATGTGGTCTATTTTGGTATGTTGAGTAATATCGAGATAATATAAAATAGCGGCAGAGGCGATGATACCACATTCGAGTTGACTTACCCCAAAACCTTTTAGATTTTTGGTTTCAAAATGTTTGAGAAGTCGATCGTTAGCCGATGTGGAATTATACACCCAATCATCCATTTCGAAAGTAAAGTGTCGGTTGCCAAAATATTGTTCAAAAATTGAGCGTTTACCACGTTCGTAAAGGATTTCCTTAGGTCCGAAGCTGCCGATGAGTTTATCGACATATTCGGGAGTACCTTCAGCCACTAAAAATTCGCCAGTGGAGATGTCTAAGAACGAAACGCCCACCATTTTTTTATCGATGTGGACAGAGGCAAGGAAGTTATTTTCTTTATTATCAAGAATATTATCATTGATAGAAACTCCAGGAGTTATGAGTTCGGTGATGCCACGTTTAACCAACGTTTTGGTCATTTTGGGGTCTTCCAATTGTTCGCAGATAGCCACACGCATACCAGCACGAACTAATTTAGGTAAATACGTGTCGAGTGCGTGATGAGGGAATCCTGCCAATTCGGTAGCATCGGGAGTAGCACTAGAGCGTCGAGTAAGAGTGATTCCTAATATGCCAGCAGAGCGAACAGCGTCTTCGCCATAAGTTTCGTAAAAATCGCCTACACGGAATAATAAAACAGCATCGGGATGTTTGGCTTTCATCTCGCGATATTGTTTCATCATTGGAGTTTCAGTGGTTTTTGCCATATTTTTTTAAGAAAATTTAGATAAAAAAGATTAACCGAAGCAAATGCCCATACCTTTTGCTTGCTCAATAAGAGCATTATTTGGGTCAACCAAGCGAAGTTTTCCACCAGCCTCTGTAAGCGGGATAGAAGTAATTTTATCGTTTTGCATGGCTACCATGTGATTGTACTTACGTTGAGCAATAAGTTCTACGGAGTACGAACCAAATTGTGATGCAAGAATTCGGTCGTAAGGAGAAGGACTACCTCCTCTTTGAATGTAGCCTAATACGGTTTGACGAGTTTCGATGCCCGTTTCTTTTTTTATTTTTTGGGCAACATATTCCGCTGCACGGAGTCCTGTATTTTCAGTGTCAATACCTTCAGCCACGACTATGATGGAATAAGATTTTCCTTTGTGAGAACGTTCTAATACTTTGTCGTAAACACGTTCCATATCAAATTGCATTTCGGGAAGAAGAATAACATCGCAGCCACCAGCAATTCCAGAATGGAGTGCTAACCAACCAGCCTGACGTCCCATCACTTCAATGACCATGACGCGGTTGTGAGCACTGGCTGTAGAGTGTAGTCGGTCGATAGCATCTGTAGCGATATTTACAGCGGTATCGAATCCGAAAGTTTTGTCGGTACCAAACACGTCATTATCAATAGTTTTAGGAATGCTAACAACGTTAAGTCCCATTTCCATCATTTTGATAGAGTTTTTAATCGTACCATTTCCACCCACACAGATGAGGCAGTCAAGTCCTAAATCTTGGTAATTGTATTTTACTAAAGTAGGTTTATCTTCGTAAATATCAGTTGGAAGTTTTATGAATGGAGATTCGCGGGAAGTCCCTAAAATAGTTCCACCTTGAGCAATAATTCCAGAAAGATTTTTTTCAGTAATAGGTTGATAATCTTTATTTAGCAGTCCAAGGAAACCGTTGTTGATACCTACGATTTCCATATTGTATTTTAGGATAGCCGTTTTACCAATTGCTCGTATTGTCGTGTTAATTCCTGGGCAGTCACCTCCAGAAGTCAATATACCAATTTTCATTTTTCTTGTACTTTATTATAATAATACAAAGATAAAAAACAAAGTGGAAAGTGGGATGTGGAAAGTAGAAAAAAAATAGGTAAATAGTATTAGTGATAGGATATAATTAACTATTTGTAACATAGGCTTGTCATAGGTATATAAGTGAAAATACTTAGCAGTTAGTAGTATAAAATTGTATTTTAACAAAATAGGCATAAATTTGTAACAAATATGTTGCAAAACATAAAAACGTGTTTATTATCTTTGCACCGAAAATTTAAAAACATCTAAAACTAAAGCATATTTATTATTTTGTATTAAAAAAGAAAAGTTTGTATTAAAAAAGTAGAAAAAAGGATTATTAAAATTTAAAAATTAGAAAAAAGGATGAGAAAGAATATTTTAGCAATAACATTATTAGCGGCATTATCATTTAATGCTTTAGCTCAAGAAGAAGCCGAAACAGGTGTTTTGGCCGATCAAGTTAAGAAATTAGAGGAGCGTTCAGAAAAATTAGAAAAAATTGTTTCTAAACTTCCAACTATTTCGGGTTTTTTACAAGCAGGTTATGATGCAGATTTTGGTGAAAACTTTGGTACAAATAAAAAAGATGTTACCAATACATTTCACATTCGTCGTGCTCGTTTGAAATTGAATGGTAACATTGGTAAGAAAATTGATTATACTTTGCAAGCTGATTTTGCCAATACTCCTAAAGTAGTGGATGTATTTATGCGTTTTAAACCTTGGAAGCAATTCAATATTCAAATTGGTCAATTTAAGCACCCATTCTCAATAGAAAGTCCAACTTATTTGCCTAAAAATATTGAAGCAATTAACAACTCTATGGGTGCTGTGAATTTGGTTCAAAAATATGGTTTAACAGATGGACAAACAGGACGTCAAATAGGTATCAACCTTTATGGTGGTTTCATTCAAAAAGAAGGATACTCAATTATCAACTACGATTTAGGTGTATATAACGGTAATGGAATCAACAAAAAAGACGATAACAACGCTAAAGATATTTCGGGACGTTTGACAATTATGCCAATTAAGGATTTGAAAATTTCAGCTTCATACTATTGGGGTAAATATGGAAAGAACAAAGCAAGATATGAACGTTATGCAGGTGGTTTCGCTTATGATAAACCAGAAGGTTTGATTATTCGTTCGGAATACATTGGAGGTAATACAGCAGGTCAATATTCGCATAGTGCATACGCTGTAGTAGGTTATCATATCGGATCAAAATGGACAGCATTCTGGCAATATGATTTCTATCAAGCGGATGTTAAAGATGAGCAATCTCAAAAGACGAATTTAGTAATTGGTGCGGCTTGGCAACCATTGAAATATCTTCGTGCACAAGTCAACTATTACAATACTCAAAATTATAACTTTACCAAAAATTCTAATCACGTAGCAGTTTTGGTAACAGGAATCTTTTAATCATTGATAAATCTTTAGACTTATATTATGGGAAATAAAGAGCAAACACAGGATTATGTAGTGGCGGGAAAAACCTCAGTCAAAGACTTATATACCAAAGAAGATTGGTTAGCATGTTGGATAGGTTTTGTTATTATTGCGTTGGGAGCAATTGCCGTATTAACGGGAGCATACGATTTTGCAGCACTTAAGTTTAAGACCTGGAGTGTTGGAGAAGAATTAGTAAAATCAGTACCACTTTTTGACCAATTAGCAGAAGGTGTATTTTGGAAAAAACTTTTATTAACATTTGTAGTGTTAGGAGGATTATTTACTGTAGGCGCAAAACTACAAGGTGTTTCGTATAAGAAATTCATTCCTGCGTTTGTAGCCTTATTTGTAATTGCATTTGTGGTGCGATTGATTAGTGCTGAATATACTTTAAATAGATATTTAGAGTGGGCATTCTGGGCATTATTTGTTGGGTTGATAATTTCCAATACAGTAGGTGTACCACAATGGTTGCGTCCAGCTATTAAAGCCGAATTTTATATTAAAACAGGTTTGGTGATAATGGGATTTTCTGTGTTATTTTCTAATATTGCCAAATTTGGTCTTTACGGATTGGGTATTGCTTGGTTGGTAACGCCAATTGTAATCATCTTTATGTGGTGGTTGGGAACAAAAATTCTAAAGATTGATAATAAACCATTGGTAATCACCATGGCATCGGCTACGAGTGTATGTGGAACAAGTGCTGCTATAGCTACTGCGGCTGCTTCAAAAGCTAAAAAAGACGACCTTTCAATGGCAGTTTCAATCTCTATTATTTTCACTATTTTGATGATGGTATTTGAACCTGTAATTATTGAACTTATTGGTATGACGCCAATTATGGGAGGTTCGTTAATTGGTGGTACCATTGATAGTACTGGTGCTGTAGTAGTGGCTGGTACAGCTCTTGGAGATGAAGCTCAAAAAGCCGCCGTTTTGGTTAAATCAATTCAAAATATATTGATTGGATTTATCGCATTCTTTGTAGCTATTTTCTTTGCTACTCGAGTAGATAAGAAGGCAAATGAAGAAGTTGGAGCTGCTGAAATTTGGTACCGTTTCCCTAAATTTATCATTGGATTTTTCATTGCATCTTTGGTTGCATCATTCATTATTCAACCATTGTTCGATACAGCAGATTTCAATGCTGTAGGCACTATCAATAAAACTCTTGATCAATATAAAAACTGGGCATTTGTATTAGCATTTACAAGTATTGGTTTGGATACCAATTTTAAAGAAATTGTAAAACAAATGCATGGTGGTAAAGTACTTTGGTTATATTTGATTGGCCAATTATTCAACATTCTATTGACATTCTTTGCCGTTTGGTTGTTGCTTTCAGGGGTTATTTTTGAAGTCCCAGTTTTGAATTAAGTATGAAAATAAATTCACATAAAGCTCTTAAAGTAACATCTCTCCTTGTGGGAGGTGTTATTTTAGTATTTGCTCTTTATATAATGGCAAATCAGTTGGGATTGTCCGACGAATTAGATTTCGGTGCAGGGGCTTATTTCTATGCAGATATTCCTAATTATCAAGAGATTGACAATGGCCATTTATATACGAGTAAAGTTCCTCGTTGGGTACATTTCGTGTTGTTCTTTGTTTGGGGAGCCTTTGTGTATTGGCTGTGGACATGGATAGATAAAAAAGGGAGTCAAGATAATAAAAAAGGTGGTAAAGATCAATAATCTTACCACCTTTAATATTTGGATAGAGGTAATTACACATTAAATCTAAAATGCATAATATCGCCATCTTTTACGACATATTCTTTACCTTCAACGCCAAGTTTACCAGCTTCTTTTACAGCGGCTTCTGAGCCATAATGTATGTAATCTTCGTATTTAATAACTTCGGCACGAATAAAACCTTTTTCGAAGTCAGTATGAATGACTCCTGCACATTGAGGGGCTTTCCAGCCATCAACGAATGTCCATGCACGAACCTCATCAGGACCAGCGGTAAGGAAGGTTTTTAATTGAAGAAGGTTGTAAGCAGCTTTAATTAAGCGAGCCACACCAGATTCTTGTAAACCGATTTCTTCGAGGAATACTTGGCGTTCTTCAAAAGAATCAAACTCTGCGATTTCCGATTCTATTTTAGCCGCTACAACTAATACATCAGCCTTTTCATCTTTAGCAGCTTCGCGAACTTGATCAACAAAAGCATTACCATTTACAGCAGATTTTTCATCCACATTACAAACATAAAGTACCGGTTTGTTAGTGAGTAAAAACATTTCTTTTGCAACAGCTTCTTCATCTTTGTTAGTAAGTTCAACGGTGCGAGCGGATTTCCCTTGTTCCAAGGCAGCTTTGTATCGTAGGAGAACATCACAAGCTATTTTAGCTTGTTTATCGTTGCCCACTTGAGCTTGTTTATATACCTTTTGTAAACGACTTTCAACGGTTTCTAAGTCTTTAAGTTGAAGTTCGGTATCAATAATTTCTTTATCGCGGACAGGATTAACACTACCATCGACGTGAGTTACATTTTCGTCTTCGAAGCAGCGAAGAACATGTAGAATAGCGTCTGTTTCGCGAATGTTAGCCAAGAATTTGTTTCCCAATCCTTCGCCTTTACTTGCACCTTTTACAAGACCAGCGATATCAACAATCTCTACAGTAGTAGGGATGACACGTTGAGGTTTGCAAAGTTCGGCAAGTTTGTTTAGTCGTTCATCAGGGACAGTAATAACGCCCACATTCGGTTCGATGGTGCAAAACGGGAAATTAGCCGCTTGTGCTTTAGCATTTGATAAGCAATTGAAAAGGGTTGATTTTCCAACATTAGGCAACCCTACTATTCCACATTGTAAAGACATATCTTATTTATTTTATTATTGTAATAATTATTTAACCTCTTCATATTCAGTATCTTCAGCATCTTCTTTGTTGATGATTTTACTGATAGGTTTTTGAGCTTCTTCCGATCGATTATTTTGATAAAATTGATCTTCTGTATGATTTTTATTGCCTAAAACTTTTCGTATCAACCAATTTAGAATTGAGCTAATGAAACTAATTCCCAAAAAGAAAACGATGACTATTAAGAGTAATATGAAAAAAATTACATGCATATTTTAGTAAATTTCTTTAGCTATACGACATACACTTTCAGTAGCATTAACAGTGTAGAAATGGATGCTTGGAACACCGAATTTGATAAGTTCTTTACATTGATTTATACACCATTCAATGCCTAAATCTTTGACTTCAGTATCGTTTTTGCAATTGCGAATTTCTTTCGCCAAAACTTCTGGAATATCTGAGCGGAAAGTTTTGGGAAGAATGCTTAGTTGACTTGCTTTTTGGATAGGTTTAATGCCAGGGATAATGGGAACTGTAATACCTTCTGCACGACAGCGTTCAACGAAACGAAAATATTTTTGATTATCAAAAAACATTTGAGTAACGATGTAACTTGCACCTGCTTCTACCTTCTTTTTCAAGTAAAACAAATCTGATTCTTCGTTAGGTGATTCCTCGTGTTTTTCAGGATAACCCGCAACACCATAAGTAAAAGGTGTTGGTTTTTCCTGCATTGGAGTTCCATCAATGAAAAATCCCTCGTTAAATAAGCGAATTTGTTCTTGAAGTTCGGTAGCATAGCGATGGTATTGACCTTCGGGTATGAAATTAGGTTCTAATTTCCCTTTATCTCCACGAAGGACGAATACATCAGTAATACCTAAAAATTGTAGGTCGATGAGAGCATATTCTGTTTCAGCTTTTGAGAATCCCAAGCAAATCATGTGAGGCACTGCAGGGATGCCATATTTATTTTGAATAGCGGCAGCGATAGCTACAGTACCAGGACGTTTTCGGATATTATACTTTTCAATATTACCATTCGCACGTGTTTGGTAGACAAACTCGCTATGGTGGGTAGTGATATTGATATATTTAGGGTTGAACTCAAGAAGAGGGTCAATACTTTGAAATACTTTTTCAATACCATTACCCTTTAGGGGAGGTAAAATTTCAAACGAAAAAGCCGTTTTTTTGCTATCTAAAATACTGTCTATTATAGCCATATTAATACTTATTAATATCTGTAGTGCTCTGCTTTGTAAGGACCTTCTACTTTAACACCAATGTAGTCGGCTTGTTTTTGCGTAAGTTTGGTCAGTTTTACGCCAATATTTTCTAAGTGTAGGCGAGCAACTTCTTCATCCAAATATTTAGGTAAACGATAAACACCAACTTGGTAATCTTTTTGCCACAAATCAATTTGAGCAAGTGTTTGGTTGGTGAATGAGTTACTCATTACGAATGAAGGGTGACCAGTAGCACATCCCAAGTTAACCAAGCGACCTTCTGCCAAAAGGAATAATGAGTTTCCGTTAGGGAAAGTGTATTTATCCACTTGAGGTTTGATGTTAGTATGTTTGATACTTGGGTAGTTTACTAATTTATCTACTTGAATTTCGTTGTCGAAGTGACCAATATTACAAACGATGGATTGGTCTTTCATTTGAGTCATGTGTTCAATGGTTATGACATCGCAATTACCAGTAGTAGTGACGAAAATATTACCTTCTTTAACAGCTTCTTCCATAGTAGTAACTTCAAAACCTTCCATTGCTGCTTGAAGGGCACAAATTGGGTCAACCTCGGTAACTAATACTCGAGCCCCATACGAACGCATAGAGCGAGAGCAACCTTTACCCACATCGCCATAACCAAGGACAACAACAACTTTGCCAGCAATCATAACATCAGTAGCACGTTTAATACCATCGGCAAGCGATTCTCGGCAACCATAGAGGTTATCGAATTTCGATTTGGTAACAGAGTCATTTACATTGATGGCAGGGATAAGTAATTCACCACGTTCCATCATTTGATAAAGACGGTGTACACCAGTAGTAGTTTCTTCAGAAACACCACGGAGATGTTCTTTCATGCGGTGCCAACGTTGGTTATCCTCTTTAAGGATGCGGTTAAGGGTATCAAGAATGACTTGTTCTTCGTGATTATTACCTTTGCGATTGATGGTTTCAGGATTTTCTTCAGCACGGTATCCCATGTGGAAAAGCAAAGAAGCATCACCACCATCATCAACGATAAGATTTGGACCTTCACCATTAGGGAAACGTAGAGCCATATCGGTGCACCACCAATAATCTTCAAGAGTTTCGCCTTTCCAAGCAAAAACAGGAACACCAGCAGCAGCGATAGCCGCAGCAGCATGGTCTTGAGTAGAGAAAATGTTGCAACTTGCCCAACGAACATCAGCTCCTAAATCTACTAAAGTTTCGATTAAGACAGCCGTTTGAATAGTCATGTGTAGCGACCCTGTAATGCGAGCACCTTTAAGAGGTTTTTGACCGTTATATTTCTTACGAATAGCCATTAAACCAGGCATTTCATGTTCTGCAATTTCGATTTCTTTTCTACCAAAGTCGGCTAAATTTATATCAGCGACTTTATAAGGAATATTTTCTTTCATACTTATTTATATAATTAGACTGCAAAGATAATAAAAAAGTGCTTAGACTTTAGAAAAAGATATAAAATGAATATATGAATTATGATTCATTTCCTATTAACTACTTTGTACCAGAGATTGTTTGTGTTTTATTGAAAATGCGATTTTGTTAACCACTTGGTGTCTGTGATGGTCTTTATCTTTTTGACTTCGGTTTCTATTGTTGTGGCTTCGCTAATCATCATGATGAGTAACAAATTGTCGCGGTCTGATATTTATATTCATAAATGCTAATTTGGGAATGTTACAATCGAAGAAAGAGCACGGAACCCTGTTCCTTGAGTGGGATAAAAAGTATAGTTAAGAAACGAATATCAGTCTTTTGGAGAGTCAGGAGTGGCGAAGAGAAGATATTTGATATTGTTGTTGGACGGTTGTTGTAAATCTTAATGCAGGCTTCGGATTGCCCACAAATCATATAATTAAGTCGTTCCATGATTCAAGAATATACATATATGATTGAGGAGCACTTTTTACTTCCTTAAATATTGAGATTGATTGTGGTCTTTCTAATCTATACACATTCTTGAATTTTATGGCATACGCTACACTTTTCCCATTATAATAGGATTTGTAGAATTTGTATGTAAGACCCGACCATTCTTTGGTTTGTTTCCAAATGTTCATAGGCGTACCTTGTAAAACTTTTTCCACTTCTATGACGGCAACAATTTGTTTTATAGGTGCAGTCGCATACACTATAACTGTTTGAATGTCTGTCGGAATTCTTTTCCTGAATTCAAATTTTTTTTCCCCAGAAAATATCTTTTCCACAAAACAAGGATGTATCGATAATAATATGGTTTTACTTTTCATTTTGTAATGCAAGGTATTGTTCGTTACTTATTTGACGAATGCTTTGAATATTTCCTTTGATGTTAAGAGAAGAGATTTTTTTTGAAAGAATCTCTTTGTCAAGGGCGATGAATCTAAATAGAATTATCAAGGTTTTTTTCTTGAGTATTTCGGTCAAATCGGTATAGGTGAATACTGTACGTTTAGCAATCAAAGGAAAAACCTCGTCGATGCTTTCCGAAAAGAATGCGTCTTCTACAATCCCCATACATTGAATTGATTTTCTGTCATGACTTCTATAAAACAAAACAACATCGCCTTTCTTTATGGATTTTATTGTCGAATGGCACAGATATGCCTTTTTGATTGTGTTTCCCTGACATGAATAAAGACTTTGATCGCTTTCAAACAAAGAGCCCTTCATGTCGCTGAAATCGGGAAATAGGTCTTCGTGATATTTTGGCTGGATAGGGATGATGAATTTTTGCACAGAATAGTTGTCTTCAAAAAAAGGATAATACCTGATTAACGATTCCAAGCTGCCAAGACTGTCTTTGCACAGTTTCATGGGTTTGATATAGACATCATCTTGTTTGTATTTTCCCAAATGATAAAAGCCATACTCCTCGCATAAGCCAACAAGAGTTTTCTGCTCCTCTCCGTAAGTGTGAAGATATACCCAATCAATGCCGTTTTTCACACAAAAATCAAATGCGATATACAAAAGACGTTCACCCAATTTCTTGCCTCGGGCTGAAACATCCACCTTGAAGGTGCAAAGTTTCAATATCTTCCCTTGTGTGGCTTTTCCGTCATCGGTGAGTTTCTCGTTCTCTTCAAATTTGTATATGCAAATAGCGGCAACGTTCCCGTTATTATCTTCAATACACCAGCATTTCCGCTGTTTTTCTGCACTTTTCTGATACCAATTGTCGAATCCGTCATACGCTTGACGCAATGAATCGAAAAATGATTGGCTCTTGTCAATCTCGTACATATATCGTTCTTTAACCCCAGTATAAGTATAAGCTACAGGCTGGTTGGAATACCGCTGTAAGAAAACAAGAAACTGTTCTAAACGATAGACTTTGTCTTGAATGCCGATTTTGGATGCCTTTTTGTGTATCCCTTCATCATTGGTTACGAGCAAATGAACAGCCCCGCGGTACAAAGCAAATAAGATATTGTTATCAACCTTGTCATGGTCATTGGGTTGTGAAAGACCTAATTTAATACATTCGTCTTCTGTCAGTACGGGTGGATTGTCAATTTTGGAATACTGATTTAATCGCGATAGGACGATCTGTTTTCTTTCTGTATTCTTGTCACGATTGATGTCTTCCACTTGCACAGGATGAACATACAGACAATGCTGCTGCTCTGCAGCCAATCTCCGCATCTCAGCAAAAGAGGAATCCAGTATTCGGCTGGTGTCCTCCAAAGGGATGATAATGTTGGTATCTAAAAGTATGTTCATTATTGAGCTTTGATTAATAAGGGATTTATATCGGACAAACTAAATGACAAAGTCTCTGAATTATCATTTAACGGAGAAAGACCTTTATGCTCTTCTAACCATTTTTGATATTCCGAAATATTGGGATCTGATATGCAAATGGCATACTCTATTCCTGCTATAGCCATCACAAAGTATATCTCGGCTTCTACATATCCATTAGGTAAACGTTTGTGTTCTCTTGTAAAGAATTTCATTTCATGAAGTATTTCATAGTCTAAGTCCTCATTTTGATTAAACACAACATCACCTTCGGAATATATCCTGCGTTGGTTATAATGCCAATACTCACCTTTGCCATATCGAGCATATTCACGTAGAGCTTTCAATATATCAGATTCTTTACACAGCAGTTCTTGAACACACAAATCATATTTTTCCTTACCCATATTGTATAAGAAATATTCGTATGCACATTTTGCGAGAAAACGAGACATTATTTCATTAGGGTACTCTGGCTCGGGAATGTATGGCGCAATCATCCTTCTCGTTTTTCCTGCTTTTATTGCTTCAAATAATTCTTCATCATCAAATGATGCGAATAACCCGTTTCCCGTCTTCTGCATTACAACTTCTGTGCTCTTCATTGCACCAGGAAAAACCATCTTTTGCCTTACTAATTTTCCTTTCTTTGTTAGAATTTCATTCCGGGAACGCATCGAAACAAAATAAGGTTTCGATAGTAATTCATTTTCGACTTTTATCGCAAAATAATGGTTGCATTCGTCACACACATAGCCCTTGGGCAAGAAGTGATGTTTATTCCCGAGCGATTCGGGAATGATGTGCTCAACACTTTTTGAGTTTGATGAGTCTTTATGGCAGAAGATGCAGTTCATTGGTAATGTTAATTAATCTTTTCTATCTCCCTCTCCACCATCATCTTAGCCTCATCCAACAACCGTTTGCTTTCCGCTTTCAAGGCAAAACTCTCTTGAATCTTTGCAGAAATGGTTTCTTGGATTGGTTTTGGCAGTTTGGGGATGATTACTTGTTCTATTTCTGAGGGTTTCCAGTGCTGGATGATGGCACCGTTTGAATCACGCTCGGCCTGCATCTGTACAACGATTGAGTTCAACACAAGTGTCAGGTAATCGGGGGTGTAGTCTTCATTGAAAACAGACAAATGAAGCAATGCACCAGATGTGATGCAGTCCATGTCCTCTTCAACTTTATAAGCAATGCCAACACTGCCGTCTTTTGATAATAAAATGGTGTCTTTCTTTGGCCTTAATTCATTCAAGTTGAAATCATAGGGTGACAAATAAATGCTAGGTTCTGAAATGCCGAATTTTGACACATCCGATACTCTTACGAATGGTATTCCGCTGTCTTGGTATGCTTCGCTCCCTGGTTCCACCGATTTATTTATATGTGCAATATCCTTAATGGTATCGCATTCGTATTTTGACAATTGGGCAAACAAAGTGTCATATTTTGGTTGGTAGTATTCTGCATCCAATCTACCACTTGCCAGGAACGATTCTTTTAATTGCTTGATATTGACAGGAGCGTTATTGGGTTGCCAATCTTTTATACCGAGTTCTGATAACAATAAGTCTTCTCCTTCAGAGTAAAGTGATTTAGATTTTGAGAGATTTGCGTGAGCGGACTTTACAAGAGATTCTATTTTTTGCTGAAAAGCAAGAGGAAGAACCTCTAAACGTAATTTTCTAATTTGATATATACTAACCCACGGCTGAACATTACCTGTTGACAACCTCTCAATTTGCTTTAGCCCATACTTTGAATTGAAGAATGTTGTAAAATAAAATGGATTGTATTTTTCTTTATTTATTATAGAAAGTTTTATAACATTCTCATTACAGTTATAATTAACTTCATCTCCTGTAATTATTGAGGCTCCTCCAATTTTTCCTTTACGAGCCATCATTACATCAAATAGTTTTGTCTGAGAAAGTTTCAGTTTAGAATGAGCCTCTTTTGAAATCTTTATCAAATCATTTGAATTGATAAAAGTTTCCCCAACATTTCCTGAACGTATGTAAGGAATTTCCTTTTCAAAATCATCTTTGAGAGTATCTTGAACATATTTAAAACTGCCGTTTGAGCTTACATCACTCATTTCAACTATGTCATTCAACAAAACATAGTTTTTCATCTGATTATAAATTGAAACATATTCCTTTCGATAATAATCATCGTCTAAACGGAACTCTTCATTATTATTTCTTATTTCAGAGTATTTTACCTCACTTACTTCCAGCCCTTCCAACAATCGCTTATACTTCTCCTCGTTGAAAGGGCTACTCAAAAAAAACTAAGCCCTTCCTTCTTTGCGAACTCGGCAAAGGCCTCGGCAATGCCGTCTTTGGTCAAGCCGTCGTGGTTGAAAAGGTCGTGCTTCACAATGAGATGTCCGTGTGAATCCAAGAGGTATTCGTTGTTTTCTTTAGGAGTTACTTCATAATGCGCAGGTGGGTCGCAAACAATATTGTTCGCAACGGCTTCCTCTTTATTTATTCTTGCGTATGGGAAATCGCTCCTCTTGACGAAAATCTTCTCGCCGCTGTTATTCTTGCTCGGCTCCTGCATGGTGGCAAAGAAAATCGGATAGTCCTCTTTCTTGGGGCACAAAACATCATCCCATTTCTGTACAAACAACACGCTTGTTTTAGTTCCTGTGTGAGGCTTGAAAACATTTCCATGTAAGCCCACCACCGCCAAAATGCGGCATCGCTCGGCAATGTAATCTCGGATATATTTGTCACTGCTATTGTTGAAACGACCTTGTGGCAGCACAATGGCCATACGTCCGCCAGGCTTCAAAAAATCAAGGTTGCGCTCAATGAAAAGTATATCGCGCCCTACCTTGCTTGCCGTCTTGCCAGCCGCGTTTTTACTCAACTCGTATTTTGATAAAATGCGGCTTTCCTTAATGTCCCCGGCAAAAGGTGGATTGGCCATAAGAATGTCGAATTGGAAATCGCGATTGCTGTTTTTGTCAACACGCATCTTTTTTAGTTTTTTCCAACCCTCAAAGTATGTTTCCTGCCAATTCTCGTCTTTTAGATTTTCATCCCAACGCTCGTAATCCAATGTGTTGAGGTGCATAACATTGGTTTGTCCATCACCGGCAATAAGGTTCAACGTTCTTGCCACACGAACCGCCTTTTCATCGAAGTCAATGGCAAAAACCTTGTTTTGTACATAATCCGTACATTCTTGCGGTTTTTGTTCCAATGTGAACAAATGGCTTTTTTTCAATCCCTTGCTTTCCAAAATCTTTTGCCAAACATAGAAAATAGTATGCACAGGGAAGCCGCAACTGCCAGCCGCCGTATCAATCATGGTTTCAGATGCCGATGGATTCAGCATTCGAACACACATGTCAATCACATAACGAGGTGTGAAATATTGTCCTTTTTCGCCTTTGCTGCTTTTGTTTATCAGATATTCGAAAGCCTCGTCCACCACATCAAGGTTGGAATTGAACAATTTCACATCTTGCAACGAACTCACACAAACCGACAAATGCGAAGGTGTCAGCATCAGTTTGGCATCTTCGGTGAAAACGCCCGACCACTTTTCCTTTGCCTCATTGAAAAGGTTTTGCAGCTTTTCTTTCAATTCAGTTTCTGTGTCGCCGTAGTTGCGGAACTCTAAATGGCGGTCTTTCTTTCTGCCGCTTTCCATCTCGTCATACAATTTGGTGAAGATAAGTTTGAAAACTTCTTCGAACACATCCACACCCGCATTGGCAAGCACTTCATCTTCCATTTCCAAAATCAAGTCTTTTAATGATTTGCGCTCATTGACTAATTTGTCTTTTTTCACCAAATCATCAATGAACCAACGCTCACTTAAAATATCTGACAGTTTTTCATTTGCTTTTGGAATGATGGGAATATCCTCAAAGAAATTCGGGTCTTTTCGATGATAGTATGAGATACTTTCGCCATTCGTCCAAACACCAATTGGCGCACCAGTACCATTGCAGTAGCTTTTCAATTGCTCCTTGCCATCCTTCAGTTTCGGACTTTTCAACTCAACAATGATATACGGTGTATAAGTTTGGTCTTTGTCAAAAATGACAATGTCGGCGCGTTTCTTCTCTCTTCCAAATGTAACCACATATTCCAGTTCCATGCGCGAAACGGGGTAATGGAAATCTTCTGTTAAAACCATCAGATAAAGCTGGCGAACAATTTCTTCGGGTGTCAACTTGATGGCTTTGTTTCTGACAAGGCAATTGACGTATGGTGTCGGCTTGCCTTTAACATCCCGCTCTTCAATTCTTTCTTCAAGTTGAAATATCTTTTCTTTGCTAAACTGCGTCAAGCTATATTCGCTGCCTTTTAGTATTTCGGAAATGGTTATCATATCTTATAATTTTTTTATTCTTCAATCTTATTTGTCAATTCTTTATTCAATTCCTCATCTTTCCCAGTCAACTGCCGTACCAACTTGAAAACCATCGTGCAAGGATTGTGTGTGGCGTAACGCTGGTCAGTGTAGTCGCAACTCTTCGCCTCGGCAAACCTGATGGCGTTTTCCATAGAGCCGTAGGTGGTCATAATGCGATA
>Ga0247610_10003006_pt1 | contig 18918 bp, 17 predicted proteins | sample 174DNAGHGhighgp2_FD_193483 | JGI IMG/M metagenome (GOLD analysis project Ga0247610, IMG submission 193483) | Sheep rumen microbial communities from Palmerston North, Manawatu-Wanganui, New Zealand - 1742 DNA GHGhigh gp2 | ecosystem: Host-associated > Mammals > Digestive system > Stomach > Rumen...
AATGGGGATTATTACGCCAATTTTTTTCATTAACTGCTCCTTAATTATATTTGCTCAGCTGCATGTATTGGAAATTTAAATCTATCATTTCCATTGCAGTAATTACACATATCAAGATAACCTTTTGGAATGTTGCCCATTTCCAAATCAAATATTATTTTTTTGCTTTCATAATCGTTCCCAAGTTTAGATAAATCTAAATAATCGTCTGCGCCGACATTAAAATGAAGATTATCATTGCAAGTTCTAGCTTGTACGCAAAAATATAATTTATTTCCACGAATTTCACGACAAGGAGTTTTACAATCCGAGAATACTTTTTTTAATTCTTCTATTTTTTCTTGTTTATTTATGTTGTCTTTAAAAAAACCTCTGTCCACATGGTCAAAGCCGTAATCAGTCCACCATGTATCAGCATCATTTATATAATAACATATGTCATATGTTTTAAAAATTTGAGTTAATCTTTCATATTGACTTTTTAATTGTGGTAAAGTGTTGGAATAATCAGAAATAATAATCGACATATTATAATTTTTTATTGTATTAATAATATCTTTACTAGGTGTAATCGTTCCGTTTGTAGTTATGCGGAAATTTTGCATTTTATTTCTATATCTATCACCTATGTATATAATAGCATTTTTTAAATTTTTATATAAAAATGGTTCTCCTCCTATAAGATGAAATTGATTTACATAATTTATTTTTGGGAAAAAGTTGTCCGCACTTTTTTGAACTTCAATAAGAGATAAATCAGGAGTATTATTTGGTACATTATAACAACCATGAGCGCATTTTTTACATTTTAAAGTACAGCGTTCGGTTACACATATTTGCGCTACATCTATTCGCACTTCAGTAAAATTTTCAAATAAATAATATTTTAAAATTTTATTTATAAAATGTTTTATATATATAAAATCCTTTTGAGGTATTAATCCGGCATTTACCATTTGATTTTGTAATATTGTTTGGTTTTCATTTGAACATGCAAGAATTATTTTATATTCTCGATATTCTTTTAAATATTTTTCAAATGAAAATACCGGGTAGTTCATATACAATGTATTTTGCTTTTCAATATTATTATCAATAAATGCAAAAAAAATATTATAATGCCCATATGAATCTATAAGATATTTTCCAAACATCCCAGCTCCAAAAATTATAAATTTTTTTTGTTTTAACCATATATCTCTATCAATATTCATTATTTTGCCTTCTTTTTTTGATATTCAAATGTAGCTGTTTCTATTACTTCATAAAGAGAAATAATCGGACATTCTACTTTATTTTTTATATCGTTATATATTTCGCTATATTTATCTATTACCGTTACTATAACAACATCGCATTTAGGAAATTGTTCATTTAGTATTAATATTTTTATTTGTTCATTTTGTTCATTTATTTTATAAGATTTATCTATAATACCAACGCAATTAATTTTTGAATTTAGTATATCTCTATAAAACATATGTCCATTTCGGCCAAAACCGTAAATAATTATATTTCTATAACTTTTCTCATATAAAAAATCGCCTAAATTATGATTTGAGATCTTTAAATCGTTCCAATTTGTCATATATCTTTCAAAAATTTTTAAACGATATAATTCGCTTTCAATATTAGGATAATTAGAATATATAATTTCTTTTTGTTTATTTTTTTCATCATTTACATCAAAATTTGATTGGACTTCTTCTATGGCTTCTTTAACATTTTTTAAAATATTATAACCATAAATATTATCAGGTTCTAAATACATACTTTCGCCCCATTCGTTCCATGCGTTTATAAAAATAGCGGGGCTATTAAATACAATTGCTTTTTTTAGTAACATTACAAAAAAATTTTTAAATAGTTCAAGCGAAAATCCTAAATATATTGTACCTTCATCTGATCGACGAGGCGTATCATCAAAATTTATTTTTGGTGCCCATATTATGGGTTTATAAAAATTTTGAGGAATTTGTAAAAAATTCTCCCATATTTTAGAATATGAATATACGTTTAAGTTTTCATAACAATCGTTTTTTATTTCATCATTTTTTAAAGGATACATATTTTGTACAAAAGCATCTGATATACTATAAACTTTGCCCATATTGACGGCATATATTCCTTTTAACCCATTTTCTTGTGCCAATTTCTGCCAATATAATACCATTCTTTCATAACAAAGTATATCAAAATATTTATAAAAATGAAAATAAAATAACGGTTTATCATCTATTTTTATATATCGCTCATCTTTAAAAAAAGGCAAGAGATACATAAAATGTTTTTCCCAGTCTTTTTCTGTTCCAAAATCTTGTTTTAATAAGAAACCATCGTCATTTTCACCATTTGTTTTAGTATCGAATTTATCTGCCCAAGGATTTCCTATTCCCGTCCAAGTTCTTGCCCATGATTCTACCGGCCATGAAAAGCAATAATTTATATCAATTTCTTTCCAGTTTAAAAGGTTTTCTGTGGGTTTTTCTAAAATTTGTCTTCCATTTTTAAACCAATAATGATAGATGCAAAAGCCATCAATTCCATACCTTTTCGCTAAATTTGCTTGCCATATCATAGTATCTTTATTTAACAAATCGTAGTAATTATCGTTTAATGGGGCAATTGGCTGCCTGTGACCTTCAAAAAGAGGTTTAGCGTTTTTTACGGCAGTCCAATCGGTAAAACCTTCACCCCACCATTCATCGTTTTCTTTTACTCTATGAAATTGTGGAAGATACATGGCTAAAATTAATGGCATCATAATTATTCCCCAACAATGTTTTCTAAATTTAAATTACTTTCTTCAATAGAAGTATGGAACTTTTTGTAGAATAATTTAGGATAGAAACTAAAAGTAATTCAATTGATATTTAATAGCATTCATTTATTTTAACGATGCTAAGACATCTTCTATTGTTAATTTTAAAAGTTCTGGGTTTATTGTGAAATCAAGCAATCTGTTCTCATTGTATTCATGACTAGAAACTAACATATGAAAATGTATTTTTTTTGCTTTTATTGCTTCTATAAAAAATAAATCTACGTAGTTAGAGCTAAATAAATCAATAAGATGAGTATTTTCTTTCATAAAAATTAAATTTGCAATATTAGAACCGTGAGACGCAATAATTATTTTTGCATGTTTAAAATATTCTATTTGCATTTCTACTGGCAAAACTTCGGGGATTATAGTTGTAAAATTATAGCTTTCAATTATTTTTTCTGTATCAGGCAAAAGTTTTCGTGACCATTTTTCACTTCTTTTTACATGTAAAAGTTCTGGAAATGTTATGTTTGTATAATTTTCATTTTGGTTAAGACAATCTATAACGTTTTTAGAAAAATCATGCAAAATTTCAGCATTTAATTTACTACTATCAGGAATGTTTTGCAAACAATGAATTTCTTTTACATGTATATTATAACTATACTCATTATTACATTTAATAAATACAAATTTTTCAGATGAAATATCAAAAATCTTTTGTATTATTTTAACCCATTGACGAGCAAAATCAGATTCATACAATATATATTTACCGTCAAAATAACTATTTTCCATTGCATAAATTTGATTTAATACAATAAATATAAAATGTCCATAACATACATCCGTAGGAATGAAAAGTAAGGAACAAGCCTTATTGACAATAAGATCATATTTTTTAGATATATTTTTGGGAAATAAAAAATGACCTAAGCGACTTTGTGTAAGAAGTCGATCGGACTCCCATAACACTTTATTATTTTTCATTATAAAAGCATATTCAGAATAATTTATAACAATATCAACATCAGAAATTACGTTTACTTTTATTTTGTCATTAAAAATATTATAAGTATAATCGGCTACTGAAAAAGCTGATATTCTGGTATTGTCAAGTTTGTATATATGAACTCCCATATCTTCCAGATTTTCTTCTATCGTCCGATAATCCGTTATGTTGCGAACGCTTATAATAACCCCGTCAATTTTTCCGGTTTCATATAACTCTTTTACTTCCACATACCCATAAACTTTGCCATACTTAAAAATAATATCATCTCTATTAAAGTTTTTATTTATTATAGAATAGTAGCTATCTCCAAATCCAACAACTTCAAATTCATACTCGCCTTGTTCAATTTGATGATAAGTATATCTACCTATATCGCCACAACCCCATATTACTATTTTCATAATTATCTCCTCAAATCAATAAAATTTTTCAATAAATTTTTCAGGTTGATAAAATAATTCTATATTTTTTTCAATAATTTCATGCGGCCAATTCCACCACGCAATTTTTAACATCTTTTTTATTTCTTCATCATTAAAACGTTTTTTTATAGTTTTAGCCGGTACTCCTCCTACAATATAATATGGATCAACATTTTTTGTTACCACAGCACCAGCAGCGAGAATCGCTCCGTCAGATATTTTTACTCCCGGAAGTATTATAACGTTTGCTCCAATCCATACGTCGTTTCCTATTTCGACCGATTCATTATTTCTAATAGGACTATTTTCATAACGATGATTATTAAAATATTTACCGTATTTCTCGCAAAATTGTCTTCTTTTTAAAAATTCAGGATAAGATGCAAAAATTTGAGAATCTAAAATTGGACTTGTCGTTATATATTCATTTGGATGATTATTCCAAATACGAGCGCTATCGTTAATAGAACAATAACGACCTATACTATTCGCTATTGGTTGATATTCTAACAATCCTTTATAACCATATGTGTATCTTCCAATTTTACAACCTTTGTAAAAAAAATCTTCTTTTGAATATAAATCGATTTCATGCATAAAACAATAATCGATTCCTTTAAATCCTGCTTCGGTTAAAATGCTTATAATTTCAATATTACTTAAAGAAAGTAAAACATATTGAGTATTAACATTTAATTTACTGGGAGGTAAAACAGGGCAGTCGCAAAAAGTTTGTATTTCAGCTGCGCGTTTGTCTATAAAACCCGATATTTTTAAATTATATTCACTCATATCATTTAAAAGTCGTTTTCCTCTTTCGCCTGCGCCATATATAAATAATTTTCTCCCTCGTGCGCATTTGATTATTAATTCTATATTTTCTTCGTACATAAAATAATCCTTTTAATATTATAACAATTCCCTTAAAATTAATTTTGCAATTTCTTCCATACCCAAATCTCCGGGATGCATAGCTACGCCGTTATGATCTATAACATATTCTTTGTCATCGTCACCCATAACGACGCTTCCCATGCCCGCCATATATTTGGGTTCTCTCAAATGTTCTAAAGATATAAATTTTATGTTTAATTTCTTGGCGACAAATTTTTTTATATTATCAACGTCGTATTTTTCCCAGAAACATCCTAAAACAAAAACTTTAGCGTTAGGCGCGTTAGTTTTTATATAATTTATCAATTCTTCAAAGTCTTCGGCTAACGTAGTTGTATCTGTAATGCCTTCTCCGCCCTGTACAATTACAACGGATAAATCTCTCGACATATTATTTTGCAATAATTTTAAGAATTGCGCCCTATCGTGCACTAACATCTCCCATATTGAAAGATCAGACACTTCAAAACTAACTTCGTACTTTTCGGCAAGTTGATTTACCACTAGATGCACATAATCTTTGGTATTTTCACTTGCCGCCATTCCCCATTCGCTATGCCAATATGAACATTTTCCATGAAATGTTATCGAATTGCCAATAAAAATTATATTGCAGGGTTGTGTAATGGGAGGTATTTTATTATCAATTATTTCTCTTGTATTCATAAATCAATCCATTCACTAATATCCCGGTTTGATAATTCCCAAGGATGATTACGAGTTATATTTGCCACGTTGCAAAATCTACAAAATGGCGTGGGATATGCTAAAAATTCTAGCAATTCTTCGGGTTTAGTAATTTTTTTAATATCAACGCTATCACGTTCAGAAACTTGTACATCTTTTAAATTAAAATAATCTATTAAATGATGAGCATACGCCGGAAAAACGCAAGAATACATACGCCCGTGATTTAATGTTGGACACTGTCCGCCGGCGTATTGACAAGAGGAAAATTTATCATCTATATCCGAAAATGGTACATGATTAGACATAGGTTTTAACGGTTGCCGATCCATAGTTTTTGATGCACTTATGGGAGGAGTAATGACAACTTTTGCTTTATTTGCTTTTTTAAATATGCTTTCATAATCTAAATTTATTGGATATCTGGTTATATAAAGCGATATCTCATAATCATGACAAGTTTGCCAAAATTTATCGCTCATTTGATTTAATAAAATTCCATTCGTTATAATGCCAATGTAACCGTATTTAAAATATTGACGCGTAATAGCCATTATTTTATTGACTTCCGGATTTAATAATGGTTCTCCCCCCAATAAAAATATAAATTCAACGGTAGAATCAAATAATTTTGATAGATGGGCTAAATCCGATTCATACTCGCTAATATTTAAAAATCCCGGCTTTGCCAAAGGAGAAAAATGATCGCAATACTTGCAATTTAAATTGCAATGCTCAGCAAGATGTACTTGAAATCTTAGCAGTGTACTTCTTCTATAAGCTCTAAAATTTTTAACAATTTTCTTAAAAAATATTTTGTAAAAGTTAGGATGAAGTATATAAATATTATTATAATTAAATCCCAATAAACATTTTGTTATTTCAGGTGTTAATTCTTTACTTACGGAAACAATTACCGGCATATTTTTATCAATTGTTTCATTATCGCTATATTGTATTTTATATCCTCTAAAATTGCCATGATTGATTTCACCTGGAGAAATTAGAAAAGAAATGGCTTCTGGATTTGACAAATTATAATCTCTTAAAAAATTAAGCATCTTATCCGATATAAATCCTGTTCCATATAATAAAATGTGTTCGTTGTTAAAAAATATCGATATAAGTTCCGCCTCTGAATTAATAATATTTATCACATGAACTCACTTCCATAAAATTATTTTTACCAAAAAAATATACGATTAAATCCATAATCTTTTATTTTATTGTACACAAAAATATTTGAATCCCAACTCATAGCTAAAATTAAATTTATATTTGAAATAATATTCAACGATAATAAAGTTTCAATTGAAATTATGTTTTCGGCTTCATTGCCGTAATGCGCGTAAATCATGTTTTAATTCATCAGGTGACTTATTCGCCATAATGTCTACAAAGTCCTCTTTTAAAGGCGGGAGAGCTTTTAAATTTATTCCATGAGCAATGAAAGGACAAGGATATATTTTTCACTCAAATAAATTTCAGTCCTTTAGTTAATTGCAAATATTTATAGCTTGTTTTAAAACCTCAACATTTTCTCAATTCCTTGATCTATATTGACTATTGGATCCCAACCGATTTCTTTTTTTGCTAAAGAATTATCTAAAACATTTACTTTAACATCTTGCGAACGCGCAGGCATATATTTTACGCGAATTTCTCTTTTAATATAAAACTTTATTTTATATAACAATGAATTTAACGAACATCCTTTGCCGCTTCCTACATTAAAAATTTTGTATGCGCCTTTATATGTTATAAATTTTAACGCAGCGTCCATAACATCGTCTACATATATAAAATCTCGAATACATTCGCCGTCTCCCCAGATATTTATTGTTTCTCCGGATAAAGCCTTATTTAAAAATACGGTTACTACTCCTTGATTATCAAATCCTGTTTGATATTTTCCATATGGATTGGATATTCTCATAATTATATATTCTAAATTATAACAATAACCATAATATTTTAAAATATTTTCAACGGTCAGTTTATGTAACCCATATGCAGATATGGGTTCTTTTTTATGATTTTCGTCAATGGGAATGTATTCCGGTTGTCCATACACGGTACCGCCGGAAGAAAAATATATTAACTTAACATTTTGTTTTACGCAGGCTTCAAATAATCGAATACTTGGAAGTACATTAGAATTTATATCATAAAACAAATCTTTGTTCGCAGGTTTGGTTGTGCTTACAAGGTGAAAAGCCACGTCAATATCTTTTAATATTTCATCAAAATTATTTTCTCTTACAAAATCACCTTTAATAATTTTTATATTTGGGAATTGATTTATAAAAAATTTCCAATCAGCTGTTAAAGAACTGTAAGCCCAAACATCTATATTATTGTTTATAAGCGTTTGACATAAATTTTTGCCCAAAAAACCCGTAGCACCAAATACCAAACATTTAACAGCCATATTTTAATCCTCTGTTAAACAATATTTTGATATATTGCAAATTTTTTTACCTCGGCTTCAAACAATTGATTCATAATATCATAAATATATTTATATTGTACGGTTATCATTATAATAGTTCCGGGAAATTTATGCATTGCGGATTTTAAATTTAAAACAGGAACATTATTTAACATTTTGTTTAGTTTTTTTTCGTCGTTATCTATATAAGCCAATAAATTTTTGGAATAAATTTTACCTACTTTTTCTCCAAATCCGCCTGCACCAAACAAAATTAAATCACAATTATTTATCGATGGAATTTCATAATTTAATGCAGGTAACGCTTTAACCCAATTTTGGCGTTCTATCGAATCTAAAAAAATTTTATTTTTTTTATTTTGCATATACATATCGAAAATAAAACGCTTATTTTTTTCTGACGTACTAGCTGCAATGGCAAAATATTTAGATATCAATCGCAAATAATTACGATATATTTCTTCGCTTTTTGTAGCCGTCAGGCTCGCGGAATGTATCCTATAATGGTAAAGAGTTTGAGAAATATGTGCAATTAAACCATAAAATGTTTTTATACGCAACCAATAATCATAATCTTCAACATATAATTGTTTGGGATCATATTTGCCCACATCATTTAAAACTTTTCTGCGATAAAGAAAACATGCGCCCACACTGTTTGAAAAATATATTTCACTATCGTTATAAGAGGTTTTTCCTCCGATTAATTCTCCATTTTCGTCAATATGTTCCATATCGGCGACAACCATAGCACAATCGGAATTTTTCTGCAAATAATCGTTCATCATAGACAGTGCATTCGGAAGATAAATATTATCGTCGGAAGTCCATGTTAAAAATTCACCATTAGCGTGGGAAAAACCGACGTTTAAAGACGTGGGTAATTTCAAATTTTTTTCGTTATGAATAGACTTTATTCTCTTATCTTTCGCCACATATTCTTTAATAATTTTTTCCGTGCCATCCGTAGAGCAGTCATTTACAATTATTAATTCCCAATCGGTAAAAGTTTGAGATAAAATGCTGTTTAACGACTCTCTTATATATTTTTCACCATTATAAGTGGGTAAAACTATAGAAATCAAATTTTACGCCCCTTCCAACAAATAAATAATTCGCTGTCATGAACATTAGCATAAAAAATATTCCTTATCTATAATAATTAAAACTCCATTAGGCTTCAAAACTCTCGCCATTTCACGAATCGAGCTTCCAATATCGACAGCGTGTTCTAAAGATTCGCAGGCTTAAACTATATCAAATTTGTTATCTTCATGAGGTATATTGGTAATACAACCTTCGCATTTATCAAATGAAAGATCGTTGAAGTATTTCATAACTTTTTTACTGATGCTATATTTATAATAAAATTTAATAAATAATATTAAAAGTTTTTATAAATTTTGTTATTCATTAACTGCTCTCGATAAGTCGAGTAAAAATATTTTTACCAAACTTATGGTCTATGCAGCAACTACCACAACTGGACGTAGCACTACGCCCTCTATCCCGTCAGCTTTTACATTCGGGAATACTTTCCTTATTATTTGAAACGCTCCGTTTACATCTGCGTTTATCAAATAATTATTATTTGTTTTAAACAAACCGCGATGAAGTCTTCTCTTTTTGTTGTAATTTTCTTTTGTAGGCATTTCTCCATCTAAAAATGAAGTACCGCTCGTATAACTTTCCTCTGTTAAGATGACCGCTATACCTTGTTCTTTCGCTTTGTACTCTATCATCTCTATAAGCCTTGCAAAAGGAATTTGTACAAAATGTTGATTGACTTTTTTAGATAATTTACTATTTTGTTTCCACTCTTTATTTTGTCCGATAATAATTGTATTTACATTTTGCTTTACGCAGTTTTCAACAATTATTTTACTCGCTTTATGAAGGTAATCATCAATTTTTCTGTTTCGTTTATTTGTAAATCGAAGGATTTTCTTTGAAGAATAGCGTCCTGTTGTTTGCATACAAACGCTTTTCATTCGTGAAAGTTCTTTGTTGTAATATTGATTTATTGACTTCGGTATTTTTCCGTTGATAATTAAGGGGGGTTCCCCTGTATTTGTCGCCATTGTTAGAAGATTGTCTATGCCTATGTCTATTCCTGCATATCGTCCGTTGTCTTTTAATTCTTCAACTTTTTTTATCGTATAGACAATTTCCATAACGATATTTATACCGTCCGGAATAAATCTTACTTGTTGAAACGAGTTGAAAATTCTTTCCGTATTTTCTGTAAATTTAGGCTTTACTTCAAATCCTTTAAATGTTTTAGGAAATAAGATTTTTCCGTTTACGTATCTACAATTTTGATTGGTTAAAGTCAAGATGAATTTTCCGTTTTTTGCTATATATTTGGGCATTTTCGGACGACCTAAATATTTATCTTTATGATTTTTCCAATCTTTTATAGACGCGAAAAAAGATTTCCAATTTTTATCAAGTACTCGAAGCACTTGTTGTGCTGTTTGCGCCGTTGGCATCGCTTTATAATCGGGATATTCTAAATCCTTTTTCAGGATTTTATCCAATTCATCATAACGCATCCATTCGCTTTTTTTTAGAAATTTATCACGTACAAGGAAATTGCCGTGATTATAAAGATTTTTTACAAGATGACAAAATTCAGAAAGCATAGGAAACCAAGTCGACGAGGGACGAATTAAATGTTTTTCAACTCTTGTAAGAGTTTCATCAGCCATCATCGTCATCGTCTATCGCCTCCTTGATTTTCTTGAGTCTTCTTCGACTTGAATAGAGTTTAATAGAATAACAATGCAAAAGATTTACAATTTCTTCAAAAACCTCTTGTGTATCTAATTTAACAGAGCCTACCTCGCTCATAACTACTATTTCACAGTTATATTTTTGAAATAAATGATGAAATAAGCCAAATCCGACACGCGAGAGTCGGTCTTTATAAGTAACGACTACCCGTTCGACATGACCTTCTAAAACCTCGTCAAGCAATTCAAAAAAATCTTTGCGTTTTTCAAAACTGATACCGCTTGCAATATCGGAATAAATTCCTGAAATAGTGTAACCGTTTGAAAAGCAGAATTGTTTTAAAAGTGAAATTTGATTTTCTAAATCCGGCTTTTGTTTAGCCGTTGAAACACGAGCGTAAATAAAGGTTTTTCTTTTAATATCTTTATTCAGAAATCCGTAAACATCTTCTTCATTATAGTCATAGCGTTTATTCGGAAGGACATTTACTCTGATTATTCCGTTTTTCACATATTTAGTTAGTGTAGGGCGGGTAATTCCAAGAACGCGAATTACATCTTTAGCAAGCATAATACAATCACCTCTTTCAAGACTAATTGTATCATTGTTTATATAAAATGTAAATATAATTTTAATATTTTTAATATTTTATGTTATTATATCGATATTTTGTAAAAAATTATTAGCTTCAAAATTAAAATGCAATTTATTTCGCCAATAAAGAGCGTCTAAAAAGAACTTATTAGCCCAACTTATTTCATGCTTTGGGAAATAAGTTTTTTCCTCAGACGGATAATTTATATCAATATAACTTCCGTACCAACCCCCGCTCTCATTTTGAAGCTTGCAAGCGTATGAAAAAACGTTATCGCCATGCTTTAAATCTCCTAATCTGTACCATACCATAGCAAGTTGAAACAGTCCCGTCGAACATGTCCAATTTACATTACTATAAGCCGGAATATTGCCTTCAGTTGTAATAAAAGCTTCCATTTTTTGCATCGCTGTTTTCGCAAGATTTTCTTCATCAAGCTCTAATAAAGCTTCCATTACATAAGCATAAAAATGAGATAATAATTTAAAATTCAAAATATTTTCTTTATAGTTCTCAATATAATAATGTTTAGCGCGATTGGCAACATCTATAAAATCGCTGCGATTATATAATTTTCCCGCGACTTTTAAAGGATATAAACAATAAAGATGAATAAGCTCCGAACAAGTAGAAGAATCTCCCCACGCCGTAATATCGGGAGTTGTTAATCTGCCATTATCGCATGCGTTGGTCAATATCCATTCGCATCCTTTAATTATAGCTTCGTCAACATGAGGATAAATATCGCGTACAGCTAATAAACCGCGAATAATCTGCGCTGTATCAAATACGTATGGACTTTTGTTATTGGCATCATACCATGAACCGTTTTCTTTTTGAATATCCAACAACCATTTTACATAATCAATAGCTAAGTCTTTATACCCCCAGTTTATCAGGCTCGGAATATAATAACCCGTAACTTCTGGATATCCGACATATAATTGCGTGCTGTGCGTTATAGATTTTCCAACATTTTCGTTAATCGAATTATTTAAAATCCAATTAACAGCGCGAGAATATATTTTTATATAATCGGCGCTTTGATTAAGATTATCTTGAACAATTTTTTTCAAATATTCGTCTATAGTCATAACTTGTTTTATACCGTTATCGCGCAATTGATTTTTTATTTCTTGAAAATAAGTTTGAGATACGGCTATTACCACTGTAACATTTTTTAATTCTTCTTTAATTTCGTCAAAATATTTGACAGGTATGTTTTGTAAAAAAGTTTCTGATTTTTCTTTGTTGTTATCCACTATAAAACGAATATTTTCATGCGGTATTAAGGAACAAAGTCTATTTCCAAAATTTCCAGCGCCAAATATAACTATTTTATCCTTCATTTTTATATTTTGCTCCTCTGTATAATAAAATAATTTAGCGATTTCATATTCAAAATTTCGTTCTTTAGACTCTTTAATAATCTCTTTTTCACTAAAAAATATATTTATATATTTGCTAAATCCATTTAAATCATATGAACATGGATTTTTCTTTATGTTAAATTGTATATAAAAATTTATTATACAATCTTTAAATTTTTTCTTAACATTAATCAATGTATCTTCTGTTATATTACCTTCGTTATATAAATTGATAATTATGGAAAATCCGTCTAATGCAAATGCTTTATAAAGATTATATTTTCCTTTTTTACTATGATTAGAGTCTATTTCTTTCATACATATTTTATCATTGATTATGTATTTCGTATTGGTTTTATCGCCGAATAAAATACCGGTATGTGGAAAAAAAATATTATATTTAAAATCATTTTTTATCTCTTCATACTTTGATTTAAAAATTCCAACGCCGCCGGACCATGTTACATATACTCCCAAATCTGAGACAAAAGCGTCAAAAACTTCGTATTCTTTAAAATCAGATTTAAAATTTAAAGCTCCGTTGGAGAAATAAATAACCGGTTTTATATTTTTATAATTTTCTATAAAATCAATCATATATTGCAAATTACCAGGTAAAAAAATACCTCTATGATTTACAATTTTTAAAAAATCTCCACTGCCTAAATTTAAGGCTTCAATTTGATTATCAAACATATATGCGTTAGTTTTTTTATACGTTAAATTTTTATGTTCTTTAGCATAAATACGCATTTCTTTTTCAAATTCTGAATTATTTCCGTTATCCGTAACAATGACTTCAAAAAGATCATTGTCTACATTTTGATTATATATACTGTTTAGAGCAGGAAATACCCATTCAGGAACGCCATTTGTAGGCATACATAAAGAAAGTAACATGTTTACCTCATTTTAATTTTAATTTTAACCTTATTTGCTAAAAGTTTACGCTTTTATAGGTGGGAATAGTTTATTTTCTACCTATTATAATTTCATTTAAAAATTTTTGATAATTTTTTTTAGCATTATCGGCATAAAAATAATTTATTGCATCAGGATTTATATTTAAATTTTGAGGTTCTTTAAGTTTATTTAAAAAATCATCAACGCTTTCAATACCAATAGCCACATTTTTCTTAACTAATGGATGAGTTTTTGAAAATTCACCATAAATAAATACAGGTTTACCAAACTTTGCACTTTCATATAATGCAGTTGATTCTGTACCAATAATATAATCCGACCATTCAATAATACTATATATAGAAACTTTATCTTTAATAATTACATTATGTTCTTTTAAAATTTTTAATTTTGGATCAGGTCGATTAGATTCTCCGGGATGTAATTTATAAATAATTTTAATATTTTTATCTTTTATTTTTTTCGCAAGCTCTATTGTAAAATCAATAATTTGTGGATATATGGAGCTTATTATTAAATAATATTTATTATTTTTATGAATCAATTTATTCTTATTTGCTGCTATTGCACTTTCATTTAAAACAATTTTGCCTATAGATATAGAATTTTCTTCTCCTATCCCATATTTGCAATGCGTATATTCTTTTGAGAACATTTTTTTTGAAAAATCACCGTAACCCATAAAATAAGTTGGAGCTATAAATTTATTATTAAAATTTGCGCTATATCCAAGTTCATAAATCATGGAAAATCCCATTCCCCATTGTATTTCCGATATTTTAATATTATTTTCCACACAAACGTCCATTAATATTTGCACAAAAGGTAATTCAAAAAGGGAATATATTACTAATTTAGGTTTTATTTTTTTTAAAATATAATTATAAAAATTATGATACGCATCTCCATAAATAATGTAAAATATTACTTGATCTACCATACAAGCCTTCATTTTATCCGAAAATCTTATTTGAGTTGTTTTTTCGATTGGCTTTATGATTTTATTTTCAAGTTCTTTAATAATAATTGTTTCTGAAACTCTATCATTGCACTTAAATAAAGCGGTTACCATTTCATGAGAGAAAAAATATTGATTTTTATTTAAATGATAATATTGCAAATCATTTTCTGCTGGTATCCATTCAAGTACAGAATAAGAAATATCTTTTGGAGTTGAAATAATATAATCGCCAATGGTTCTATGAATAAATTTTCCGTTTCTATATGTATTTTGTCGATTAACAACATATAATAAGTCCGTAGATCTACTAAATAAAGGATTATCCTTACAAAACATATCGCGATAAGGATTTTTAACGTAGTTAAAAAATAAATCAATAATATTTCCTTTAGGCATATTAGCCCAACATCTTCCGTTCTGATATACATTTTCAAGTTCATAATCAAAAAAATACATATCTGATGTTATTCGAATATATTTCCATATTTTTTTTCCACAAATTTCTACATCAAAAAGATTACAGAGTTCTTCGGCTTTTAGCCATTCAGCGTTAAATTCCTCTTTTGTCATATTTCATTTTCCTCTATATTTAATTTACCCCAATCTAAAACTTCTTCAATCGAATAAAGAGATATATCAACCTTTTTTTCCAATTCCTCTTTTATTTCATAAAAACTCAGCATTGGGGTTATAATTATTACTTCGGTATCAGGTAAATCATCCGACAAATCATATAAAGGCGAGTCTATTTTTATGTTTGCTTTATTTTTATCTATGCAATAATCGACTTTTATATGGGAATTTTTGAATTCATCAAACAATATTTTACCATTTAATCCCAAACCGTATATTGCCAAATGTTTAAAACCATGATCTTCAAAAAAAGACAGTGTGCCATTTTTGTTCCTTTTTGCATTCAGCCATGTAGTCACTATGTTTTGCTGAATGGTAATCCAATTTAGTCTCTGTTTTAATAGATTGACTTTTTTCCCCGTTATCGACCACACTATTGTAATTCCCGCAATCATTCCCAAACAAAAAATTATCGGGTATATAATCATTCGGTTTTGCTCCTTTACTATCAATCCCAATTGCACATAACCATTCTTCAAAACATGAGATTGAACTTTCATACATAAAACTATCTTTAATAATTAATTTTTTATAATCTTGAGGTGAAAAAGACATTTTAACTTTACGAACTTTATCGTTTAAGAGATTTAACTCTACTAATTCGCCGGTATTTATATTTATAGTCCAATAGAAGTTTTTTGTAAGAAGTCCGCAAACATAATTACACTCAGATTCTAATTTATTATAAACTGGTATTTCATAGGCAATTTCAGATATTCCGTTTTTTAAATTTATTTTATACGCTTTATCGTAAACGCAAGGAAAAAGCCACAAATATTTATTTCCAACAACTGCGGAAATAAATGATTCCATAGAGTCGGTTAAAGCGGAAACTTGCATTACTTCTTCAAATTCTTCGGTCAAAAAAGAATTGCTTTTTAATATTGATATTTTGTTATTCTTATTTTTACATAACAAATAAAGTTCTCCATTTGAATATCTACCAATATGCATTTCAATAATATTAGTAGGCAAATTTAAATCAATTACATGCATGTTACCAGTTTTAGGAGCAATTTCAAGCATATATTTTGATTCTCCTATTGGAAAATAAAGTTTGTCATTATGTAAAAACGATTCCCATGTCATCCACTGATTTGGAGATATATTAGATGGCAAATCTTTTCGCCAATCTCTATAAATTTTCCATTCGTTTGTTAAAAGATTATATTGCGTAACGACGGGATTTTGAAAATAAAAAAATAATAAATCCATATAACGAATATAATTTGCCGACCAATTATGCTCGCTAGTCAAATGTAAATTTTGGGGAATTTCCAAACATTTAAAATCATTTCGCTTTAAGTCAAGTATTCCGCCATTACCAGCTCCACTTGGAAAAAAAACACATTTATCTTTATAACGTACAAAAGAACGAAAAAAATCTTCAGTGGAATTTCTCCACAATAGCTTGGTTTCACCGGTAATTTTATTAACTTTAAATAATGATTGTATATGTCTTGCATAGTAAATGGCAAAATCACCGTCATCTATTATACGATCGGTGTCGAATAACATATAAGGTTTCATATTATTCACCGTTTATAATTTATTTTGAAACCGACACAACAATGGTATCGGCAATACCTAAGTTAGCGAGCATCGCGCCATATCTTTCGTTTAATTCTTTATCATCCGCCATAAACGACCACTGTACATGACCGCCGGGTTTATTATGCGAAAGCCAATAAAGATGATTGGCAAGCGGATAACGTTGTACTTGTTTTATAAAATTTATTTTTAATCCTGCTTTTTTTATAAGTCGTTTTAGTGTTTCGTTATTATAATCGATAGGATCTAATAAATGTTCTAAAACATGAAACATTGTTATTATATCATAATTTTTTTCAGTTCTGCCGTATAAGTTTTTGTAGGAATATATGTTTTTCCGATCCGCATAAAAAGCACCCCCTATACAAGGTAATCATATTGTTTTCGTTTTTCATAGATATGCTCCTTAAAACAACTTATTTTATAAAACTAGACCTTTGACCTGCGCGCATTTTATCATTGGATGTATATACAAGAGCTTCGCTTCTATCATAGAGTTGATCGCAATTTTTACAATATTTATAATTTAAAATAGTTTTGTCTTTATTCATTGATTGTAATTTTTGAATTTTTTTAGAATTTAATATATCTGTCAATGAATTTTGATTTATATTTCCTACTACTATATTATGATTATAGTCCATACAACAAATAGAAACATCTCCGTTAGTTCTAAATACTAGACCATTTAATAATCTAATTCTAAAGCATCCTACAAAGTTTTGTTTATCAATCTGTTTCTTTATATTTGAATTTTTTTTAAAATTGCCAAAATTATGAGGCTTCCATATATCAATACGATTCGCTTTTGACAAATAATAATTCTTCCATACATCCATATCTTCTTTATTTTGATCTAAAAGTAGATACTTCATGACACAAAAAGGACGATGATCGCGCGCCAAAAAATCATCTATATTTTTTTTTACATTTTCATAAACAAGTGAACCACGATGAACAGATTCATAAGCAATTTTGCTAAATCCATACATACTTATCAATAATTCATCAGCATATTTTGCCACAGCATCCGCTATTTCTCCTCTTAATAATTGACAGGTACTTGTAAGTGATATTTTTATTGAAGGATAATTTTCTTTAATGTATTTAATTCGCCATATAAAATATTTGTCCATTAAAGGATCGCCAAAATTGGCTATACCTATTTGTTTTATTCCTAAATTTGCAGATTCTTCAATGCATTTTTGAAATAATTTTTTCGACATAACTTCAGGAGTCAGTTTAAAATCATGTCTTGCGCACATAATACAATCCGCGCCACAAAAAGTAGTATTTTCAATATTTATGAAATCTATAATATTCATTTTTGAACTATTCCCCCAAAATGTTTATGATTTTTTGACACTCCCCACGCCTAAAGGCGGGGGATTCTTTAAAGGAAGTTTGTCTTTTAAGTTTCCTCCTATTAACAGGATGACATTATTCCTTAAGGCGATGCCAATTGCCTTTACACAGTCGTCTTTAAAGACTTCTGCTTACTTTTGTTATTTTTAACATTGCATTACTTTTCTACCCGTCGCGATTCACCTATTGTGTCGTGCTGCGGCAAGGGGGAATGCTTCCTCCAAACGGCCTAAATCCTCCTTTCACGCCGTGATTGATTTTTTATTACTTTTTTGATTTATGCGGAAGTCTAACCGCTAAATATATTTTACTAAAAATTGAAAAGTTAGTCTATTATTTTTTGAATGGGTATCGAACCCATTCAAAAAATTCGCCTCATATCCCCAGCCCTAAAGGGCGGGGGATATGAGGCGAATTTGATAAACAAAAATTATAACTCCTTATGTTCATTTTTCCAAATACATTATTATAGTATCCGCCAAACCTTTCTCCTCTAAAGTTTTTTTATAAACCTCGTTGAGCGTAGGAGTAACAAAATCATAATTT
>Ga0247610_10003007_pt1 | contig 18911 bp, 19 predicted proteins | sample 174DNAGHGhighgp2_FD_193483 | JGI IMG/M metagenome (GOLD analysis project Ga0247610, IMG submission 193483) | Sheep rumen microbial communities from Palmerston North, Manawatu-Wanganui, New Zealand - 1742 DNA GHGhigh gp2 | ecosystem: Host-associated > Mammals > Digestive system > Stomach > Rumen...
ATTTCTGCTTTTGCATATGCCCTTTTTTTATCTAAAAAACAAAAAGAAAAAAGGTGGCTTTTTTATGCCACCTTTTTGGGTATCTTATAGTTCATTTTATTAGAAAGTAATTCTTACTTCCGTATTAAGGAAAGTTTTAATTCCGCCCCAGATATCTATCTTAGTATCCCAAGGGATATCCATAAATAATACATCTGCGAAACTTCTCTTAGTTGTAAGTGCTCTCTCTTGAGGCACTGTAGCGAAACTGAAGATAGAATTATCATCACCTTCTGTGAAACCATAGTTTGCCATATTATAACCCTCCTTCTCATTTCCTGAGTTAGTTTTTTCATTAGTATAATTGATGCTATTTAAAGCATAACTATTAAATGCTGCTAGGTTTGAATCAGAAAATGCTACCGAAGGCTTCTCCACAGGAGTGAAGTCATATGACTTCTTTTCTTGATATAATTCTTCCAGTCTTCTGTTTAAGTCTGAATAATCATTATCAAGCTTTATAGCGTGTGCTGGAGCAACTTCAACTTTTTCAAAAGTGATTCCTCCAACTTTTGGATTTTGAATTCCATTATCAACATCGAATCTAAAAAGTCCATTGCTATAACCAGGAGTAACTTCGCTAGGAGTCTTCGTAAATGAAGCCTCTTCTATTCTCTTATCAAAGCTAATAGCAGCGCTCTCAAACTTATTAGCCACTTTATTTTCAATGGCATTTTCTTGATCTAATAATGACATAAACTGTGTAGTTATATCATTAATCTTATCTTCGAAATTTTTAAGTTCAAAATCCATATTACCCACCTCATTTTTCTTTTGTCTAACAATTACATTTTAGTCTTTGAAAAAAACAAATGCAATTACACAACGTTTACGTTTAAGTTACAATTGTGTTACCTCGAAACCCTTGATAATTCTACATTTCCAAATTTTTTCATTTAATTTTTACTTCACCATTTTCATAGCTTACGGAAATACAATTTTCACGTTTTGAGTTGTGTTCAATAAGATAATCAGCAATTGGATTTTCTATATAAGTTTTAATGGATCTTTTTAATGGTCTTGCACCATATTCTTCAGAAAAACCTTCATCAATGATCTTATTTTTAAGATCTGCATCAATAATTACATCAATTTTTCCACTAATTCTTGATAAAGTTTCTTTAATAAGAATATCTGCAATCTTTTCAATGTCCTCTTTTGTTAGTTTATTAAAGATTACTATTTCGTCTAATCTATTGATAAACTCTGGATTAAAGCTCTTTTTAATCTCGCTCATAACACTCTTTTTAGTATCTTCTTTTTCACTCTTGCTATTTGTATTTGTAAAGCCTAGTTTCTTGTTTGTAAATAACTCTTTGGCTCCAATATTCGATGTAAGAATAATTATAGTATTTTTGAAATCTACTTTTCTTCCGTTAGAATCAGTTAGTGTACCTTCATCTAATACTTGAAGAAGCACATTAAATATATCTGGATGTGCCTTTTCTATTTCATCAAACAATACAATTGAGTAAGGTTTCTTACTAACTCTTTCTGTAAGAAGTCCTCCCTCTTCATATCCAACATATCCTGGAGGCGCTCCAATTAGTTTTGAAACACTATGTTTTTCCATATATTCAGACATATCGAACTTAATAATATCGTCTTCAGAATTAAAAACAAGTTTTGCAAGAGCTTTACATGTTTCTGTCTTACCACATCCTGTTGGACCTAGGAATAAGAAACTTCCAATTGGTTTTTTAGGATCTTTAATTCCGCTTCTACCTCTTTTTACCGCTTTAGATAGAAGTTTAATTGCTTCCTCTTGTCCAATTATTTGCTTAGATAAGTTGCTTTCTAAATTCTTTAATTTTGAAATCTCATCTTTTGAAATTTCATCAACAGGAATATCAATCATATTTGATAAAACTTTTGCTACATCTTGTGTTGTTATTTCTCTAACACTTTTATTTAAAGCTACTTCATTCGTTTTCTTTTCTGCTTTTTTTGCAAGTTTAATTGCTTCTTCGAAGTTATTATCGTCTATTGGCTCTTTATCATCTTCTTTAGCATTTTTGCTCTTTTTATTTGCTACTAAACTCTTGCAATATGCACATGTTTCATCTAGTAAGTCTATTGCTTTATCTGGGAAGCATCTTGAATTAATATATCTACCTGATACTTCAACAACGTATAATAATACTTCATCAGAGATTAAAACATTATGAAACTTTTCGTAAGATCCTTTAATTCCTTTTAGTATTTCTAAAGTCTCTGCTTTCGTAGGTTCTTCCACCAAAACTTTTTGGAATCTTCTTTCTAATGCTTCATCTTTTTCAATGTGTTTTCTATACTCATTAATTGTTGTTGCACCAATTATTTTGATGTCGCCTCTTGCTAGAACTGGTTTTAAAATATTTGCAACATCTAAAGTTCCTTCTGCAGAACCAGCTCCAATTATTGTATGTATTTCATCAATAAATAAAATAACATCTGGCAAATTCTCTGCTTCTTCTAAAATTTTTTTAATTCTTTCCTCGAATTCACCTCTATATTTGCTTCCTGCAATCATTAATGATAAATCCAAAGAAATAATATGTTTATTCTTTAGTTCTTGTGGAACATCACCTTTAACTATGTTATATGCTAGTCCTTCAACAATTGCGGTTTTTCCAACTCCAGCATCACCAATAACACATGGATTGTTTTTATTCTTTCTTCCAAGGACTTGTATAATTCTTTGAATTTCTTTGTCACGTCCAATTATCTTTTCTATCTTTCCATTCTTAGCTAGTTCATTTAAGTTTCTTCCATAAGAACTTAGTGCGCTATTATCTAATTCATTTTCTGTATCAGCAGATAAGCTATTTATAACTTTTAAAAGCTCATTAAATAATCCTTGGAAATCTTTACATAGCTGTTTTAGAATACTTACAGCAGAACTCTCTGCTTGTTTCATAATGCCAAATAGTAAAAACTCTGTTCCAAATTCTTTTAGTTCAAGTTTTTTTCTATTCTCTTCAGATAATGCAAAAATTTCTTTATACTTACCTGTTTCAGTTAGCTTTAAATTCTTTTTTGCACTCTCTTGTTTTATTAAAACAAAGATTTTATCTGAAGTAACACCATAATCATTTAAAAGTTCTGTTGCGATACCTTCTTCAGCTTTTGAAATACCATATAATAGATGTTCCGTGCCTACATGATTACTACCTTTTTCTCTAGCAATCTCATAGGCATAGTCTATTGAATCTTGTACTGATTTTGTATAGTTGTTTTGCATAAAACTAATACTCTCCTATTTTTCTTTTTCTTCGCTTTCTTCTTTATCAATGTCTTTTAATCTTTCAATTTCTTTTTTTATAACTTCTGCCTTATCTATTTCATTGTATTTAATACAAAGATTTAATAAGTCTTCTAATTCCATAATCTTTTCTTCATCCTTTTTAGATTTTTCTTTTTTAGTTTTAGATGTTTTAATATTTTTAACAGCATTTTTAATTATTTGTGGTTTTTGAGTAGTACTCATCTGCTTTTTAATTAATTCAATGGTTCTTGCTTTAAAAACCCTATAACAATTTTCGCATCCAAATACTCCTGTCTCTAAAAATTCCTTATATGTCATTCCACAAACATCGCAAAATAGTTCATCGTCTGGAATATTTTTATATAGATTATCTGTGTTTTGAGTCATATTATCTCCTTAAAAAAGCAATATTTTTAATACTGAAATAATTATATAGTTATTTCATGATTTGTAAACAAAAAAAGAGGAATAAAATTCCTCTTTTAATGAACAATTATTATATTTTACGGAAAACGCCTGAAACCTTACCTAGAACTACACATGTAGGAACTATAATAGGTTGCATAAAGCTATTTTGAGGTTGAAGACGAATGTGATCTTTTTCCTTAAAGAATGTCTTAACAGTAGCTTCATCGTCAATAAGTGCAACTACTATATCACCATTTTGTGCAGCATTTTGCTTTTTAACTAATACTAAGTCACCATCTAAAATACCTGCTTCAATCATGCTATCGCCACGAACTCTAAGCATAAATGATTCTTGCCCTCCAACAAAATCTATTGGAAGTGGGAATGAATCCTCAACATTTTCAACTGCTAAAATTGGTTGACCTGCTGTAACTCTACCAACTATAGGAATATCTATCATCTCTTTAGATGCATAGTATCCTTTTGTATTTTCGTCTCCTGTAATTAATATTGTACGTGGTTTTAATGCATCTTTTTTAATAAGACCTTTCTTTTGAAGTCTTTGTAGATAGCCATGAACTGTAGAAGTAGATCTTAAATCTAGTGCCTTACAAATTTCTCTAACAGAAGGTGCATAACCATGTTTTCTGATATGATCTTTAACATAAGCAAGAACTCTTAATTGCTTATCAGTAGCCTTTTTCTCGTCCATAATACAAACTTCCTTTCGCTTTTTCTAAGAAGATAATATCACAAACATTTGTGTTCGTCAATCGAAAACATATTATATTTATTCTTCATCTTTTTTAACAAGATAAACATTGTACTTTCTTCTACCAATCTGTTTAGCATATGTTCTATCAAAAACAGCGTAGTCAAATCTGTACTTTCCTTTGATTGCTCCACCTGTATCCATTGCTATAACATATCCTAAACCTTCGATATAGAATTCTGTACCCATTTTCCAATAAGTATTATCTACAGCAATTGAGACACCTGCAATAATTGGTTTTCCAGATGCAGTATAGCCTAAATTGTTACCACATTCTTCTACTGTTGGAGTATATGCAGTTCCTTCAAATTCACCAATATATTCAAGTTTTGAATAGTCTACTGCTTCTGTAACTTCTTCTGTTGTTCCATAGTTTTGTGGCTTAATGCCTGCTTTAGCAGCTTCTTTAATTTGATTTTGCAATTTAATATTTTGCTCAACTAAGTATAAATTATTTTGAGCTATGATCTCTGCTTGTTCTAATCTCTCTAAAACATCATCTGTGGCTTTAGATTTAGCTTCTTCAATCTCTGCTATTTGAGATTCTATTTGAGACTTTTGAGTTTGAAGTTCTGCTTCCATTGAAGCTAATTTCTTTGTTTGTTCTCTATTTTCAAAAGCAAGATATGCTGCTCTAACGCCAAAAATAACTGCAATAACCAATACTATTGATGCAATTATAGTTATTATCTTTTTCTTCTTTTTTTCTTTAATTAGGTCTTTTCTACGATTGAACAATGCTTTTATTTGTGTAGCAATGTCCCCTGTTCCATTACTCAATTTAGATTACCCCTCTTTTAAAATAATGAACTTCCAAATCTAGTGTAAAGATATTTTAACACCCTTTATAAATATTGTAAATTGGAATAAATAGAATAATTAAAGCGGTTACATGTTTAATGTAACCGCCCTTTGTCTTTAGTATTCTTAAATTTTTTATCTTTAGTATAATTTATGTTTTGTTAAAACATTGATGTTTTTTCTTTTGTACTTGATTATTTTATCTTTTGTATTTTAAAAACTTTTTTCTTTTGTTTAGTCTATATCTTTTGTTAATTTTTTCTCCTTTCACTTGATTATTTTTTTCTTTCTAAGAAAATCTTAAACAAAACAAAAAAACTTTGCAACCCCTATTTTTCAAGGGTTTGCAAAGTTTCGCTTGCATCAAAATTGTGAAAAATTACGGAAGTAAAAGAGTTTGTTAGTCGACTCATTTTTTCTGTAACATAAACATATTATATCTGTAATTTGAGTGTAATAATACCATAAAGCATTGAATTCCCTAGCATTTTTTAAAAAGATGTTTTTGCATCATTTTTATAAACACTAGGGAATTACAATAATTCAAGTTTATACTTTTTTTAAATTTTATTTGCTAATAATTGTTTTTGCGACTTTTATTCCATCAATTGCAGATGTCATTATACCACCTGCATATCCTGTACCTTCTCCACAAGGATGAATTCCTATTATATTTGAATTCATATATTCATCTCTTATAATCCTTACAGGAGAAGAGCTTCGAGATTCTATAGCAGTTAGAATCGAATCATCTTTATCGAATCCTTTTATCTTTGTTCCAAAATATTTTATTCCCTCTTTTAACGTTTTATTAACGTATTCTGGAAATAGAATATTCAAATCTACATACGTTACACCTGGCTTGTATGTTGGTTTTACAGTATCGGCACTAAGTTTGTTTTCGCCAATATAATCTCCTACTCTTTGAGCTGGAGCATTATAGTTTGAACCAGCAAGTTTATATGCCTTTTCTTCTAGTTCTTTTTGAAAATATACACCATTTAAAGGATTATCTTTAATATACTTATCTTTATAGTCTTCTGGAATTATATTTACTAAAAGCGCAGAATTTGCGTTTTCTCCGCTTCTATCAAAGTAGCTCATACCATTAGTTACTATTGTTCCTTCTTCAGAAGATGAAGCCATTACAAATCCACCAGGACACATACAAAATGTATAACAAGATCTTCCATCTTCTCCATGATAAGCTAATTTATACTCTGCAGGAGGAAGTTTAAGTTTTGTCTTTTCTCCATATTGTGCTTTGTTTATATCTTCTTGTAAATGTTCTATTCTTACGCCAACAGAAAACGGTTTTGGTTCCATATTCACTTTTAATTCATACAACTTTTCAAATGTAGAACGTGCACTGTGCCCTATTGCAAGTATTGCATCATTAGTATTTATTTTATCTCCAGTATTAGTAACGATTGCCTGTAAAATATTATTTTGAATTTCAAAGTCTACTACTTTTGTATTAAATCTTACTTCTCCTCCAAGTTTTATAATTTCTTCACGCATGTTTTTAACAAGTTTTCTTAAGTTGTCTGTACCAATATGTGGTTTAGTCAAATACAATATTTCCTTAGGGGCACCAAACTTTACAAATGTATCTAAAACAGTTTTATTAAGTTCAGAATTGATATTCGTTGTAAGTTTTCCATCAGAAAAAGTACCAGCACCACCTTCACCAAATTGTATATTTGAATTCGGATTTAGTTTTCTATTATTGATAAAATCTTCAACATCTTTTTCTCTATCTTCAATGCATTTTCCTTGCTCTAGTAATATTGGATTAAAACCATTTAAAGCTAATGTATAAGCAGCAAAAAGTCCTGCAGGACCTGCACCAATAACAACAGGTCTTTTATCTATCGTTTTTTTGTTATCTATCAACAAAAGATCTTTCTTCTCTTCTTGTTTTTCACCCTTCATCAACAAATTAAGTGAATAGCTAAAATGTACATCATCTTTTCTTCTGCTATCTACTGACTTTTTAGCAATATTCCAAGATAATACATCTTCTTTATTAACTTTGTTTTTCTTACATGCTATGTTAAATACTTCTTCATCAGTTAGGTTATCGTATATTTTCACATTTGAAATTGTAATTTGACTCACCTTCTTTTATACCAATTAATAAAATAGCGACCTTGAGGCCGCTTTTTTATTTTATTGTAATTCTTTTAAGTTCCAAGTAGTTCCATCTTTGCTATCTAGAAGAACAATTCCCTTACTATCTAAATCATTTCTAATTTCATCAGCTTTAGCATAGTCTTTATTTTGTTTTGCTTCTTTTCTAGCCTTTATTTGATTTTCAATTTCTTCTTGAGTTAAAGAAGTCTTTGCCAAATACTTGTTCTTTAGGTTATTTATAAACTCTTCTGGTTCTTCTTCAAAGACAGATAATATGTTGTATAAAGAAACAACTTTGTCTTTTAAAGCTTTTAGTTTGTTTGATTTAGTTTGTGCATCAACACTTTTATCTGTTATTAATGCATTTAAATACTTCATTGTATCAAATAGATTTGCATATGCTTTTGCTGAGTTAAAGTCATCATCCATTGCCTCAATAAAGTCTTGTTCAATCTTAGTAAGCATTTCATCTTCAACTTTATCTTCATTTGGTGCTACGGAAACAAGTAATTTATCAATTGAGTTTAATGTATTGTAGAAATAATACATATGCTTTTCTGCTTGTAAAAATTCTTCATCATTTATATCAACTGTACTTGCATAATGCTTTTGCATTAGCATGTACTTAATTACTTCTTTATCGTATTTTGCTAAAGCATCTTTTACTGTAAGCGAATTACCTAAAGACTTACTCATCTTTTGACCATTTATTGTGATCAAACCGTTGTGAATCCAGTAATTTGCAAACTTTTTACCAGTAAGTGCTTCTGTTTGTGCAATTTCATTTTCATGATGAGGGAATATTAAATCCTTACCACCACCATGAATATCTATTTGTTCTCCTAAGTATCTTAAGTTCATAGCAGAGCATTCTATATGCCATCCAGGTCTTCCTTTACCCCATGGAGAATCCCAAGAAATTTCTCCTTCTTTTGCTGATTTCCAAAGAGCAAAATCAAGAGGATCTCTTTTGCCCTCCTCTACATCCTTACGGACACCGTTAATCATGTCATCTGGGTTTCTTTTAGAAAGCCTACCATATTCCGGAAAACTCTTAACACTAAAATATACATCTCCTCTTTCAGATGGATATGCATGGCCTTTTTTAATTAGTTGACTAACAAATTCGATGATGTTTTCTATGTTTTCTGAAGCCTTAGGTTCAATATCTGGAACTTTAACTCCAAGTAAGTTCATAACTCTTTCTACTTCATTAATTCTATCTTGTGAATACTCTAAAGCATTGATTCCAAGTTGATTTGCTCTTGCAATGATCTTATCATCAACATCTGTATAATTTCTTGCATAAGTAACGTTATAGCCTTTATATGTAAGATATCTTTTAATGATATCAAACGTTACTGCTTGTTTTGCATGGCCGATATGACAATCATCATACACCGTAATTCCACAAGCATACATTTTTACCTCTGGTGCATTAATTGGTTTAAATTCTTCTTTTGATTTTGACATTGAATTGTGTATCTTCATGCCACATCTCCTCCTTTTTTCTAATAATTCACTGAATTTTACCACAAAATCATTCTTTTTGCAATTATGCGAGATTTTATTAGTATTTCTAATATATATTAGTTAAATTTATCTTATAAACTATATCTATTAGTTAAATGTATGATTATTGAAAAACAAAAACACTATACAAATATATATAGTGTTTTTATTGCATATATTTATTTAGCAAATTTATATCCATTATTTAATTGAACTCTAATATATAATTGAACCTTATTGCCATTTGAAGATGCACCACCAATTGTCTTAGTAGTACCATCTCATATTAATGCTTTTATAGTTCATTTATAGATTTAATAAAACTATATTTGCTTTTTTCTAAATAATTATTTTCCATTTCTTCTAAAGTTCTTGAGCCATAGATTGTTTCTCCATTTAACTCCATTTTTAAATCTTTTTCGATTGAACCTGAGTTCATGAGTTTAAACAAAGAACCAACCGCATCATCTGAATAGTCTGTGGCACCATCTATAATAGTTATTCTAGAATGAACTACACTTTGATATATCTTTGTGCCATCAGATAATTGAACTTCATAAATATCAAAAATATAATTGTCTACATTATATCCATCGCTATTTTTCATTGTAGTATTTTCAACATATGTTTTTACTCTGTTTGCATTCTCAATTCGTAGTGTATTAAATTCTTGTTCATTTATAGTTTTTAAAGAGCCTTCATGTATATCGTTTATAAAAGAATAATCTATATTATCTTTTGTGATTTCTTCATATCTCGAGTTTTTATTAAATGATTTATAGCCCTCTATGCATCCAAATATAATTCCGCCTCCAATAGCTATAAAAATTAATAAGACAACAATCATTTCAAATGCATTTTGAAAAGGAATTCCAAATAAATGATATACTCTTTTATTTACATCAACATATTTGTTTTCCTGAACTTTTTCTGTTTGAGGATTATACTTTGAAACATCAATAGTTCTTCCACAATATCCACATTTAACTGCCTTATCATGAATTGAAAAAACAATTTTTCCAGAACAATAAGGACATTCTTTTTCTTCCATATCCATAAAAGCACCTCGACTATTAAATAACATTACCTATAGTATCAATTAATGAAATATTTGAATCCTGAACGATATAATCTTTGATCTCTTGAAGAGTGAAGTATCCTTTTAATATAAAACCTTTTAATCCACTTTTTTCATCATATTCACCCGATATAGCTGAAATATTCTTTCCGATTAATGAAGCACTTTGGCTAAAATAAAACTGATTATTATTCATTCCAACATTTTCATGTAAAACACATCCATAAAAATGAAATTGTTTGTTTAACTCACTTATTTGTGTTGATTCGTAAACATCTATAACAATATATTTTTCATTACGCTTACATAGATATGTACCAACATATTCATAGTCTTTTTCTATCTTAGTTATTGAAGATTCGTTTCTTTCTTCTAACGTTTTAATAGATAATTGTTTTAATTCATTAAACTTATTTGTATTAATATCATTTAAGGCAAAACTTTGACTTGTGTAATTATAATTACTATCTTGTGCTCGTCTTATATTTTCATCAGTGCCTCTTTTAACCATTAGCATAATTGCAATAATAGCAATTGCTATCACACAAATAATAATTGGTAAAAAAACAAATTTTGTGTTTGTTGGTTTAGTAATAATTCTTTTAACCAAAACATATTCGATTTCTTTATCTTTTGGAATGTTCTTTTGGATTAAGAATTCTCTTTTGCAACTATCACAATATATTTCATATTGGTCTTCTTTAAAAGAAATCGTGGCACCACAGTTAGGGCAGCTTTTAGTAATCAAATCAAACGCCTCTTTTATTATTTTAAATTTAAAGCATTCTTTGGACAATCATTTATACAATTACAGCACAAAATACAATCTGTTCCATTTTTTCTTTTTCTAGAATCATCTAACATGTCTACATTCATAGGACAATTCTTAATACATTTTTTACAATCAATACATTTTTCGTGATCACATTTTACTCTAATGCGAGAATAATAGCTTGCTGGTTTTAGAAATACTGTAATTGGGCAAATGTATTTACAAAATGCTCTATTATCCTTAAATGCAAATGCAAGTATTATTCCTAAAGCATAGTAAATAATATTTCCGATTATAAATGCCCAGAACATTATATTCTCTATATTGTCTACTTTAAGAATAAATAATGATGCAACAAAAGACAATGATATTAAGAAAACAATGTATCTAATCCAACCAATTTTCTTTCTCTCAGATTTTGGTGTTTTATATGGAAGTAAATCTAGTATCATACCTGTCCAACATGCATAACCACACCAGCCTCTTCCAAAGAATAGTGGACCTGCTATTTTGGCAACCAAGTAATGTATGACAGCAGCTTCAAATACACCTAAAAATAAATAATACCAGAAACCTTCTATTTGCATATTTTCTCGACAAATAATACCCAAGTAGATGAGCATATATAATCCAACACCAAATTGAACAACATTTCTGCCATATTTCTTTTTAGCACCCATTAATGCTACACCTAAAGCAATACACGTTCCTATGTATGTGAAGTTAAAAAGATAAAAAATACTGCCAGTTGATACATATAAAGAAACTGCTACTGTTTCAAATATTAACCACATTATTATGGCATTTCTATTTCTTTTTATAAACTCTTTCATCTCTAACCTCATTATCTCAACAACTATATAATCATATTATATCACAACTTTTTGAATTTAATCTCAAACTCCATTGTTTTAAAAACTTCATCTGTTCATCTGTATGAAACCAATGCTCACCTATAAAAAGATTATCTCTTTTTATATAATATAAGTTCTGGATTATCTCCATTTGGTCCGTATTCACTTATAAGAATAAAATTCATATTTGCTACAATTCCAAAACATCTAATTATCTCTCCATCATTAAATTCAGATTCAACTTGAGTTCCTAAATATATATCCGTATCATCTAAAAATTGTATTTCTTTTCCGTTTGGCAAAGTATAACGAAGATTAACAAATGTTCCATTTAAAGGATTTAATTCTTTTATTTTAGGCATACCTGAAATATCTAAATTATTAATCTCTTGTATCAATACAGTTTTAAAAATCTCATATGCTTCTTTGCCACCTGTTAGAACATATTTCGCAACAAAACACTGCTTTCCAAAAGGACAACCTTGGGTTTCACTACAACCCCTACAATTATTATTTTCTCCAAATTTACAACCGTTACATTCTGCTCCACAAATTGAACCCATATCCTTTTCTCCTTTACAATTCTTTTTTTATTAAGCTGTCTTTATTATCGACATTATATCATTTTTTAAACATAAGTAGATATATTCAAGGTTAACATAATAACAATTACATCAATATGGGTAAATTAGCTTTACACTTTAGATTTAGCATGATATAATGTAGAAAAACAATTGGAGGTGTTTTTATGGAAAAAGAAAAAATTGAATTAACAAAAAATGATTTTTCAGGAATGTATGTTAGCGAAAACGAAGAAAAGGCTTTTACTGTTCAAGAGTGTAACTGCTGTCAAACATGTAAGGCATAATTAATAATCAAGAAGCTTAAAATAGTCTAAAAATTTTAAGCTTCTTTTTTTTACAAAATTGATTGGTGGTGATCTTTTTGAATAAATTTGAAGCAGTTACTCTTGAGATTACAAAAAAATGTAATCATAATTGCGTTTTTTGCTACAACATAGCAAGTGAAACTAGTAAAAATGTTACTTTTGAACAAATTGATACTGTAATAGATAAATTGTATAAATATGGTATTGAAAGAGTTACTGTCACTGGTGGAGAACCATTTATGGTTAAAAAAGAAACAAATTATCTTTTAGAAAAATTAGTCGAAAAGAATTTTGATGTGTGTTTAAATACCAACTTAACATTAGTAGATGAAGATGAAGTAAGCACAATTGAAAAACTAATTGGACATGATAATATTGTTTATTCATCAATTCCATCAGTAGATGAAAAAAGATGTGATGAAATTACAAAAAGAAAAGGAAGTTATCAAAATATTTGTAGAGGCATAGAACTGTGTAATAAGCACAATGTTAAAGTTGGTCTAAATATGTCTGTATCAGATATTAATATCGATGATTTAGATAAAATACCCGATTTTTTAAGAAAGCACAAAGTTGATAGTTTTACGCTATTTCCAGTAATTCCACCGCTATATGATAGAGATAATAAATCATTTGAAAATAGCTGTGACAACTTAAAGAAAGTTGCCGATTGTTTACTTAAAGTAAGTGAAGAATTTGGAATTGTAGTAGGATCTATTAGGCCTCTACCTAGATGCTTAATAGGAGATGATCCTAAATATGATGTGATAGTTGGAAGTAGATGCACTACTGGAAACGAAAGATTTTCAATTGAAATGGTAACAGGAAATGTTGAAGCATGCTCACAAGAAAAACATTTTTATGGAAATATTTATGAAGATTCAATTGAAAGTTGTTATGAAAAAATGGCTGCATGGAGAAACGATGATTTTCTTGCACCATCTTGTAAAACTTGTGATATTTATGAAAAATGTGGAGGCATGTGTTTGTGGTCAGAACCATGCGGAAGATGTTAGGAGGTTCTTATGAATAAATTTGCTGTAAAATTAGCTACACCTACTTCAGTAGATATAACAGTTACAAAAAAATGTAATCATCGTTGTATTCACTGCTACAATGTGTGGAGAACAGAAGAAGAAAATTCAATTTATTATAAAAAACTAACGAAGGAACAAATTGATTTAATAATAAGTGAGTTAAAGAAAAATGATGTATGGAGAGCTACTTTAACTGGTGGTGAACCTCTTTCAGAGCTTGACGTTTTGTATGATCTAATTAAAGCACTTAAAGATAATAATATAATGGTTGGAATGAATACAAATTTAAGTTTAATGACAGATGAGATTGCTACAAAACTTACTAAAGAATTAGATTGGGATAATATTCTTTTAACATCGTTACCAGGACTTGTACCAGCTATTTGTGACAAAGTTACTCAAGTTGAAGGAAGCTATGACAGAATAGTTAGAGGAATTGATATTTGTCAAAAATATAATATTCCAGTTGGAATAAATATAGTTGTATCAAAAAAGAATCTTTATGAACTTGAAAACTTATATGACTTTGTTACAAATCATAAAGTTGACTATGTTTCAATAACTAGAGCTATTGCTCCTCTATATGATAGAGATAATCCAGACTTTTTCTTAAGTGAAAAAGAAATTGTTTACATTGCTGATATTCTAGAACAAGTTCATTCAAGATTTGGAATTAGTGTAGGTTCTGTTACACCATTCCCTCTTTGCGTACTAAAAGATATCTCAAAATATCAAGACATCGTATCTGCTTCTTGTGCAGCTGGAATTTGCAGATGTTCAATAGATGCAATTACTGGAGAAGTATCTGCTTGTACACACGAAGAAAAGAGCTATGGAAATATTTATAAAGATGGTTTGAAATTTGCTTGGGATAATATGCATGAATGGAGAGAAGGAAAACTTGTAAATGATGAATGTAAAGAATGCAAGTACCTTCCATATTGTGGCGGAGAATGTAGAATGATTGCTGGAACAGAAGCAAATGTTAAATACAACTTAAACAAAAATGCTGATATTAAGTATGTTCCATATAATCCATCTCTTCCTATTACAGATGACTTAGAGTTTAAAGTAAGTAAATATGTAAGATATAGAAGAGAGGATTTCGGTGGCGTTTTAAGATGTGGAGAAAATGAATGCTACGTTACTGAAAATATTATAAAACTATATGAAAAGATAAAAGATAAAGACACTGTTAAAGTAACAGATTTTTATGAATTTTGTGATAAAGGTGAGTTACTAGAAAACACCATTCACGAATTTGAAAAGATGAAAATTTTAAAGAGAATAATGAATTAGTTGAGGCAATCTACACTAATTTTGACGGAACGCTTGGCTTATTCATAACTTAAGTAAGCTATGTTAGGCTAAAAAGAAGTCCTACAACTGTATTAGTTGTAGGATTTCTTTAATATTTTTTAATTAGTAATCCCTTACAAGTTTCAATTACAATTTCTTTTAATAATTCCTTATTATCTAAATCATCTACTAAAAACATTGGTTTTGCACTTTCATATGGAATTGCTTCATTCATATTATATTTTTTATTTGTTTCAACTATTTTAGCAAGTAGTCTATTATCATAAATTCCACCAAATAAAACATTATTATAATATAATAAAAATTCTCCCATCATTGCTTTGCAAGTTATATTATCCAACAAATCTAATTGTTCTAATATAAATTCTTTGTATTCTTTTGATGTTGCCATTACAAACCTCCCAAACAAATCACTATTCAGCATGTAATTTGTTGTTCCATATTTTTTCACCTTGAATACCAACTTTTACAAACAGAAAATCCAAGTAAAACTTACCATCTTAGTTTTTATAATCTAAACATATTTTATTGTAAAACAAATCATATGAGTATATATTATCAAATTGCTTACCATTAGTTGGAATTGTGAATCTATATATAGCTCCTTCATAATCAGTACTAGGAGATAATATATGATTGCTATAAACTATTAGATATAAATCATTATCTTTAATATCATATTTGTGCGACCATTTTGATAAAGACGTCCCGACAATTGTAACTGAAAGATTGTTATCTATATATTCTGTGCGAATTTTATCTAGGTTAAATATAACTCTTTCTTTGCCAAACAACACGAAAATAATAATTAATAATAACAACATTATTAAAAAATATTTCTTTTTCATATCTATCGCCTCATCTATTATAATTTCACTTCATAATTAAGAATTGAATTTATCAATGTTTTATATGCTTTACCTTTATCTTTATTGGTTTTAAAATTCATAAAAATCATCATATTGATTATATCAATATGTGAATTTGAAAAAAAGCGAACATCACTAAAAATCCACCCCTGCACAGCATAAAAAATACGCCAGTTTGAAACTGGTGTATTTTTTATGGTGCACTGAGCGCAAAAGTGCTCGAAAAATAATGTATATGTGATTTTAACGATTTATAGTTCAATTCTCTATAATTATTATTTAGCATAAACAATTCGAAAAAGCAAGAAAAATTTACTAAAGGATTATTTTTTAGTATTCTTATTTGTTGTTATATAGTATTAGTACTTGTTCCTAATATCAAAATATTACGTACTAGTTTTTTCATGTAAAAAAGGCAGGAAAAATTTTCCCTGTCTTTTACAAAAAAAGTTTTTCAGTTTAATTCTCTAACTCTTCTTCAATTGTTGGACAATATGTCAGCCGAAAATTACTTTTTATCAAATCTCCATGCAACATAGAAATTTGCTATTCTCTTTATTTCTTTATCTCGTCAATTTTGCTTTGTAAAACATCATGGATAATTTCAATTTACTTATCCATCAATCCATAAACAGTATTACTAAGAATTTTTTGTTCTTGTTTGGTCAACTCTTGGGTTTCATTTGAGCTATTTTCCGCTTTTTCTGCCAAAGTCATTTGAATCGCTGACCATAGTGTTTTTTTCTCATGATTTATATGACCAATAGTACCGATGTGAATACGTGGCTTACCTCTTGCTTGTTTTTTCTTATCCCTAGCCATCTTTTTCATTCTCCTATCTTTATCTTAGTCATATACATAATCAAATTTGGATCTAAAAGACTTCTATTCTTTTATTTAATGCTTCTTTGTATGAGCCGTCCAAATCCAAAATATCATAATCATGAATATACTCTGGAAAACTATTTGTGATATCCCGATTTGTTTCCCATTCATCAACTTCACAAACTACTTTCACAGAAAAAGCACCATTGCATCTCATATTTACAATAGAATTAATTGCCTTAACTGACTCTATCGCAATCTTTCTCTTTCTATCTAAAACTATTTGAAAAGGAGAATCATTTTTTACAGCATCTTGAATATCATTAACCATCATGCTTATATCAAAAACAAATTGAATACTTAATTTTTCCAAATTAGACAAAGAATAATTATTTTCATCACAATAGCAAGATAAATAAAAGTCTCTCGATTCTTGTAGACATATTATTATTTCTTCTAATGAATCAAATTTTTTATAATACCTAAATGTTTCAATTACTTGATTTAATAAATCCATATTCTCTGACTTCGTTTCAAATATTTTCATCAAGATAGCTTGCAAAATAGTAAACTTTAGATATTCAAATGCTAAACTTTCTTTTTTTGATGCATCTAATTTGTCATTTTTTTGATTAATAACTGGAAATCCAATCTCATCAATATATACAACACATTTATCTCGACTATTAAAAATAAAAGGATGGTTATTAGCTATTTCTTTTAAAAGCTGTTCCCGTTTCTTATCATTTTTACCATAAACAAATAAGTGCATATTCCTCTCAGCTAATTCTGATTCGATAATACCTTTTGAAAGAATTTCATTCGGCATTGCATGTCCCTCTCTTCCAGTTTTAAATTCTATTTATCTTCTTCAACAAAAAAAGGACATATTTTATCTGTTTTTTGATTTATATTACATTCACCAGGACACAAAAGATATGAGGTCATACCACAGTGATAATCGCATTTCCATGTTTCTGGAATGGTGTCTTCTTGCCTAAAAGCAAAAGCAACTAAAACTCTAACTGCTTCTACAAATTCATCGGCTCTTACACTTGAAAGTGGAGCATGAAGCTGATTCCCAGGATTCATTGAGTTAACAATATAATCTCTTGCTTTCACACATGCTTCTTTTGTTCCACCTTTGAGATAGTGATTGCTCTCAAGAACAAATTCCAATTCTCCCCGTTCCATTTTGATGCCCTCCTTTTTAATTGTAAAGGTTTTTTATAACGAATTCACTTGTGCTGGTATCATATCATTATTTGACATAAAATGCAATTAAAAAGTGCTTATTTTAAGCTGTCTTTGAGGCAATTTGGCATAAAAATACACCCTTTCAAGTTGAAAAGGTGTTTTTATAATGATTATTCGATTTCTCAAAAGTTTCCGAACATCGAATGAGCCGAGATTTTTCTCGGCTCAAGTAACATAATTTGTCTTAATTACTTTAGGTTTTTAACCATTCTAGTAGCAATGATAATTGCTTGTTCTCTTGTAGCATTAGCATAGCCAACTGCTTCTTCAGCAGATATTGTATTCTTTGGTGCAAATTTATTATCTCCAACTCCTAAACCTCCCTTTTACAATAAGATTTTGAAAAATAGTAAAAAGTAGTACAATTACCAATTTTTACTAGTTTTTTCGTAGAGGTTTAAACTACAAATCAAAAATTAATATAAAAAAACGATAGTTCAAAATTAAACTATCGTTTTTGGTTCGACGAAATGTCGTCTTGGTGGGCAGGGGTGGATTCGAACCACCGTACTCATAGAGAACAGATTTACAGTCTGCCGCCTTTAGCCACTCGGCCACCTACCCATATTAAACTATCTGTCTTTAGTGGTGGAGATTCAGGGACTCGAACCCCGGACCGACCGGTTATGAGCCGGTTGCTCTAACCAACTGAGCTAAATCTCCGTCCTCACTTGCGACAAGTAGTAGTATAAACTATATAAAAATCAATGTCAACCTTTTATTTGCATTTTTAGCCGTTTATTTCTTTAATTCTCCACTATATAGCTCATATAAGTCATATATTCTTTCTCCGCTAAATTCGCCGCTTCTGCTTGCTCCTATTAGCTTATACAAGTTATCTATAGCTTCTTCCTCCTCTTCTTTAGATATTTCTTTTGCTATATCCTTATCATAATTGTGCTTGTTCTCTTTAAATTTTATTGTTTTTATTATGCTATTTATCTTCTTTTCATTTCTGTTAACCTTAGCTGTGTCACCATAAATCTCAATTGCCAAATATCCATGTGACTTCTGAGTTAACAAAGTTACACTTCTTTTATTTGAATATTTTTCTTGTTCTAGTGTTAGTGTTACTTTTCCAACTTTTTCACCATT
>Ga0247610_10003008_pt1 | contig 18911 bp, 21 predicted proteins | sample 174DNAGHGhighgp2_FD_193483 | JGI IMG/M metagenome (GOLD analysis project Ga0247610, IMG submission 193483) | Sheep rumen microbial communities from Palmerston North, Manawatu-Wanganui, New Zealand - 1742 DNA GHGhigh gp2 | ecosystem: Host-associated > Mammals > Digestive system > Stomach > Rumen...
ATGCATTTACCTTTCCATTCTATCCCATAAATCTTATAGGTGACGTAAATAATTATATCATAATAACAATATTAATGACCTTATTATCAGTACTATTACGCTTATATTATTCCATAACCCCATCGTCCTTACATTGATCATAATATGGACATGTCGGGCAAAAGCATTTGCAGTACCTGTCATTTCCATTAATGAGATTCTTTACCCAAAACATAATCTTTTTCATGTCATACTCCTCGATGTATCCAATCAAGCTCTTTTCTATAAAAATCTAATATCTCCTCATATATCTCTTTGATGTAATCAGGAGTGCCTTCCTTAAAGCTGTTCGCTCCAGTAAGATACGGTTCAACCTGTCTGGATTTTTCTTCTATCTCGGGCGGCTCTATGATATATGTCATATTCTTTTATCCTCCTTTGTAAGTTAATATTTCACACAATTTTATTATTTTTTAACGTGTCAGATGATCTCTGACACGCTTGTTTTAGAAAGGAGCCCCAAGCTGGTTTCTTATACTTCTCATTCTCCTACCAGGGGGAGGTAGGCCGTTTACGACGGCCACATATTCTTACTTACAGGAGAAGAACCATTTTCTTTCGGAATATGCCAAATTATGAAACACAAACGAAGATACTTTAAATATCAACTTTACCAAATTTGTTCTTACATTTACGGCAAAAATACTTTGGCGAATCTTCACTTATGACGCACCCTCCTAGAACTATCCGGCTTTCGTCAATCAGTGACTGAATTCTCGGATCAATAGGCTCATCTACTATAATCCAACCTGGCAGCCCATAGGATATCTCCGTTATTTCTTCAGAACCACATTTGTTGCAAACTATCCCAAGTGGTTTTGCATTTATAACCCTATTTACCACATCGTCTTCAATCCATCCCATATATTCACCTTCTTCTTGATGTCTACATTTCTTCATTCCTTAACCGGCACACAACTGAAGGTCAAGATTCTTGAATAAATCTCCAAGGCTGAATGTAAGTTCTTTTTTTTCATCCGAACGAGCTGTTTTATACTCTTCACAGAGTTGTAATTCTTCTTCGAGCTCAAGCTTTCTAAATAACAAAGCCGTATTATACGCATCATAATATCCATCATGCTCTTTTCCTTCCGGGTATATTCCAGTTGCTATAAGAGCTTCGCTTAATGAATATCTTCTGTTGTTATTCATCTTTACGCCAAACGTTACCTGACAATCATTCCAGTTCTCAAGAAGCTCTGCCATTCTTGAATTATCAATGTGTTTTCCTTCCATCTCGCGTTGGATTTGTCTCTGATCGTTATCACTCCATGAGACTATCTCAACATCTTCTTTAGGCATCCAATCTGTAAATCTTTTAAGAGCCTCTTCCATATCCGGTGCATTTATAACGTCACCAACATTAATTCCCGTTAATCTTGTTATAAATGAATCAAGCTTTCCCATACGCGGTGATACATATGTGTTAAACTTATCAACAAACTCATAATTTTCATCCATAAGTACCGCGCCTATCTGTATAGTTTCTTCTGACCAATGATATTCTTTTGTTCTTAGTCCTTTCGGGATCTTACACATTTCTAAATCTACAACTACGTGATATTTCATATGGCCTCCACTTTCTCCAAAAAAAGATGTTTTTTGTACCCTTATGTCTAAATTCTAAATCAGAATGTGTCCCATTAATTACCCTTTTAGCCAGTCGTATAGTTATGTAAACCGTGTTTTTGATAAAAATCAAGGATGTGCTCTTCACACACCCTTAATTACGGTACTATTTATTATCTATTCCTAGATTTTTTACTATATTCCCTCTGTCCCATAATTCAACATTATTTACAGCTGCTAGATTTCTGGCATTACTTGTAAAATAACTGTTAGTAACTACCATTGCACGATTTGCCTTGTAATAGGCTTTCGCAGCAACAACTTCCTGTACTGCTGTATTTCCTACCGGATCATTCCATCTTTTAGCCTGGACGACAATCTTATCTCCGTCCTTTGTAAGTATAAGATCGGCTCCATAGTCATTACTTCTGGGAGTAGTCTTTGCTTTATATCCGAGTTTTTCAAAGTGGTACTTCAAGTATTCCTCGAATTCTTCACCAAACATCTTATCAATCTCTGAAAGCGGTGACTTAAGATATTTTGCCTTTTTAATCTTTTTCTTTATAATCGGGATAGCGATTATTATGGCCATAATCAAAACTACTACTGCAATCAGACCGACTGTATTTTGATATAACCATCCGCCAACTCTGCCGTATTCTAAAAACAGATAAATTGCCAATAAACCAAACAGGGTTGAAAATACTTCCGATTTGAGTTTTCTTATCGCTCTTTTTTGTCTTCTGCTACGTGCCATACTCTCTCCATTTCTATGTCATTATCCAAACAGGATCGTTCTGATAATCTATTGGGTAAATCTTTGTTGTAAATGTATCCCATCCTGGAACTTTTATCTGACCTGTAATCTCTTCGGAATTAAAAACTTCTTCACTATTTTCAATTCTTACTTCCACACCAGTCAGTATATTTATCGCTGTGATTAAAGGTTTTAGAGTTAGTCCCATTACTCTTCTAAGAGGCTTGCCCATAGGGCGTTTTTCTTCTATCTCCTTAATCTTAATTATCTGCTCATAAGAAATATCATCATTTATAAATGCCACAAAATCTCTGGGTAATATAGCTGAATCCGTTTTAAATCCCATCTCATCTTTTCCTACTATACGTACTATCTCAGAAGTAGTATCTTCTGCAGAAGTCATGTCATCACCTAATGTTTGAATAAATACCATTATATTATCATTATCAGGCTCATAACCGTTTATTGCTTGAATCTCTTTCTTTAGTAGAATATGTTTGTCTAATCGTTCATCTTTCTTTGCACTTCTAGTATCGAATAACCATATAACAGTTTTTCCTAAAGATGTATAAAATTCATTGCGCTTATAAAATTCCTCTATACTCATAGAACTATGCTGGAATTCTACGACCTTTTCATCTGTAAATACATCGGCTATATGTCGGATCCCTTCTTCATTTTTCATCACCACTTCCTGGCATTCAATCGGAAAGAGATTTTGCCATGATCTATGCCAGTCAGTTTTATCATGATTCCAACTATCACAATTAGGTCTCTCCGAATTCCTGCTATGAGAAAAATGATGAATTCTTTGGGGCCCTTTTTTTACATCAACTTTGGAACCACAAGTCTGACAATGATAATTCCCATGTCTTACCGCATCATCAATATGTATCCTTTCACCATTTTCATTTAGAGCTATCTGCATATTTAGTCCTCAATATACTCAAATACCTCCTCCACAGCTTTTCCAAAATACTTTGCTATATCCATAGCTAGTTTAAGTGAAGGATTGTATCGTCCATTTTCCAGATTACCAATCGTTTCTCTTCTGACTCCTACTTTTTCAGCTAACTCAGCCTGCTGTATATTTTTTTCTTTACGTAATTCGTGAATCTTTGTTTTTAGTCTAGTAGCCATTTGAAAGCACTCCTCTATCAAACAGTTCAAATAAAATGCCAAGAATGATCAATGATATCCCGGCTATTACAGCAAATAACTGCGGAGTCAGAATTATCTGCACATTAGTCAGTAACGAGATAAGCATTACTAAACACCCGATGCATAAAATCAATTCAAGAAGAATACAACAAGAATTTGAATAACTCTTCTTTGCCTGTTCATCTTCTTGCTCAAAATGACCAACACTTAAAAATATCATTATTATCAATCCAATGAATCCTAGAATATTTGCGAGAATATTAAAGACATTAGAACCGCTTATTATAAAAAATATGCCCATAAGAGCAGTAATCGGCCCTAAAACAAAACATAGCAATCGCAGTTTTATCGAATATCTGATTTCTTTCATTTGTCTCTCCGTTTCGTGTGATATATTTCGCTCATTTGTTATAAATATATCGCATCGCGTTTTTCATGTCAAGTACGTCAAGTATGTTATTTTATAGCAAATAAAAAGATGTCATTGCAAGACACCTTTTTACGACTAATTATTTGCCGTTTATTTTTTTATTCTATCAAGCGTTTCTAAAACCTCTTTCCTATAGTTCTCTTTGCTGATGGTAAATGAATAATGCTTTATCTTAACTATTGTATATTTGCGGCCAAAATGCTTTTTAAGTAGTTCATAAGATGAACCTCCAAGAGCAACCAACACTGGTTCTTTATCACCGAGGAGACTTAGTTCTTTCTCGAAGTGTTCTATATTCTTTCTAACAATACTTGGATTATTCTTTATCATTGTATCCACTTTGGATGAATCTGTTTCCGGGTAATACTTAATGATATCCGTAATATATGATCCCCAATATCGTGTTCCTGTTAATGCATGTCTCAGTTTATAATCATTCTGATATGCATAATCACTGTGGAAGTCTTTCCACTTAATTGTACCTCCCTCAGTCTGATCGCCATGGCCACCTGCCCAGTTAAGTCCAACAAATACAAAACCAGTACCGACTTTCTCATTCAACTTAGGATCTTCCGCCCACTTCATATTTCCTGTATTTGACTTAGGAGTGCTCCCGGGTAATTCCCATATTGTCCAGCTTCCACAAAGTCCATATTCTTTTTTCAGTATTTCAAAATTCTTTTTACTTACCATCTGTTCTTACTCCTTATTTAATCAGTCATTATTATTTGAAAGAGAGCAATGAAGCTGCCATTTTATATTTCCTACCTCATTGTTTGCCAACAAAAAAGTTGACTGATATAGCGTTACTCACAGGAAAAAGGCATTTATTCACGTCATATCATTATGAAAAAAAACACACTATAAACACACGATAATTGTTTTAATCTAAAAATAATTCAGGAAAATCATGTCGTACTATATCTAAATACCACGTACCGAACTTCATTCCAATTAGCCAGAGAGGTGGATCCCAACATATATGACCATTACTATAAGGTTCTAATTCGTTACGAAGTAATTCGCGTACTGAATCATCAAGATAATATTCATCAGAGTTGACTAATAAATCCCAATCAAGATCATTTTCAGTAAACTCTCTTATTTCATCTATACTCATGCACGCAAATAGAATAAAAACATGATTAATATTGCACCACCTAGTAATTTGCCTTGATCCGCAATAATCTATAAAAGATCTGGTTTCTAAGTAGAGGTTTTCAAATCTGTTATAACTGTCTCTTGATATCATAAAACTGGCTTTTTTCAGTTTTATCGATATCTCTGTCATCCATTTGAGGTAATAATCTGTTATATCATCACATTCCCAGAAGCCAGTTTCAGGAAAACCTTTGCTAGAATAATCTTCTATAAGAGAAAGTAGATCTCCAAGTAACGATCTCATGATATCTTTTTCTTCACCCACTATATTCATATCTATCGAGATGTTTGAATCACTGATTTTTGATTCCTCTGAGTCATGCTCTATCAGAAGATTCATATAATCGCAATTCATTACAGAAGCTATACTCTTTATAATATCCAAATCACCAGGGCCATTATGTCCATATCTCCATTTTTTAATGGCCTCAACTGAAATATTTAGCTCATCTGCAATATCCTGAAATGCATCATTTAGCTTTATTACTTTTCCACCGAAAGACTTTTCTAGCCTATAGTCCTGTATTGCCTTGTTAAAACCATTCCTACTGAATGAATACTTTTTATCATTTATCTGAAATGTTCTATAACTTAAGCTTCTCACTTGTTCCTCCTTACCGTGTCTGTTGCTTGTTTTACAATCACAGTATATCAGTGACCATACAGTATTGAAAGAGAGACGTTTTCTATAAAAAAAACAAAAAGTAGAGAAACTCTCTACCTTTTTAAACATTTTTCACTTATGCTCCATTATTTGCTTTTTGGCATAAAAAAAGCAGGGGCATTGCTGCCCCTGTCCTAATCTGTGTATATGAAATTTGTCTCTTCAAATTCCTTGTCTGTGATATTGGCAAGCTTTTCGATGGTTGAGAGCATTGTCTCCGTCATGTCCTTGTCGTTTATGTTGTTAAGAACACTTACAATGCTCTGTATCGTTATTCCTCTTGTCTTGCCTTTGTATATCGCAACAAGGTTGGCTTCCGGTACGCTGAACTTAGTCGCGCTCATATGATCTCTCCTTTGCTTTTAATTTTGTCTGATTTTCTGCTCGTTTCTTAGCCTGGTTAAGTCTACTCTTTATGCTCTTTTTTTCTTTGTTGATCTCTATAAGGTTTGCTTCCAGCCTACCTATCAGCTTGTTTGAGCATTTCTGTATGGTCTCAAGAGACTGTCTGAATTCATTAAGAGTTGCATCCTTACTCCAGCCTAAGATGTATCCGAAACTGTAATCATCAGTGTCTATACCGAAGTGCTTGCATACCGTGAATGCAACAGACTCTGCTTCCACTTCCTTTGTGTTCCTGTCTTTCTTTTCTTCTTTGATTTCCTGTTTTGTATAGTCATGCAGGATGGAGTGGGCTATCTCATGGATCATCGTCTTAATTGTCTGGGATTCACTCATACCCTCATTAATGTAAATAGTTTGAGCCTTGGGATCAAAGTATCCTTTTGCCCCGCCTTCTATATCTTTTGTGATGATCGGGATATCTGTCGTATGCGTTAACGCCTCTTTGATATCTTCATAGTTTTTTACGTTGTCTTTAAGATCCCCTTCGATCAGTTCCGGTATGGGATCACCTTCTGTCTGACTGACATCAAAGACTGTTACAGGTTTAAAGATGGGTATAGTTATCTCTTCCTGTTCTATGAACTGCTTGCCGTTATTATCGTATCTTTTTGTCTCTACCATCTTCTTTATGGTAGCCGGTGCAAGTATTCTTATTCCCTTCTCACCCTTTTTGACATTCCTGTTAAAATTGTTCTTCCAGGAATTGAAACCTGCTACATATGTAGCCTGCGGCTTCTGCATCATTATCAGAAGCGTATTGTTGTAACTGTAACTATGGAACTTACTCATACAGGTAAGATACTTTTTGAAATCATCAGATTTTTTAAGATTAAGCAGACCTTCTTCGAGCTTATCGGTCAGTTCTTTTACTTTCTCTATGTTCATTGTTCACCTCCCTGCTTAATCCTCTGTTGCCATTATTGCCGTAGCTAACGCATGTCAAGGTGGATAAAGTATCGTTCTTATCTTGCCTTGACATGCTTACGCTACGGTTTATTTGGTCGCTAAGAGGATTAAGCATTTGATCACTCAAGCGCTGCCTCTTTGCTCTTTGTGGGAGCTTTATGATTCTTTGCTGCTGCCTTGCTCTTCTCTGCTCCTTCTTTGAGCTTCGCCTTTACTCCTTTAGGCTTTTCATCCTTAAGAACTTCTTTTTCTGATTCTTCCTTTACTGGTTTGGCCGCTTCGATTTCTTTTGACTCTCTGTATGCATCCATGACGATGGATGAGATCTTTGCTCTGGAATCCCTGTCCGGGGGATATGCAAAATCCTTATAGACTGCATTACCGCTCTCATCGATCTCGTTTGTCTTATATGCAGGGAATGATACATAGTCACCTGTCTTTTCAGAGTGTCTTATCGTGACATTGTTCACTACGTAGTTCTCATTAAGATAAAGTCTGCCGATGCCTATCGCTCCTGCTTTGCCGTCTTCAAGCGGTACTACTCTTGCCGTGATATCGTTTCCTGTTCTTTGTGAGATATCCTCGATCGTGACTGCCTTACCGGAATCTAAGCTTTCAAGAACTGCACTTGTAAGCTGTGCTCTTGCTGTTGCTGTGATGGGATTGAACACTTCGTTATAGATTGTCTGCCCCTGTTCATCCACCTTGTTTGTTGCGTAACTTGGCATTGCGACGAATCTTCCGTTCTTACCCTCTTTTACTGTGATGTTCCTTACCTTGAGCTGATCACCGAAATCTACGTTTGCGATTGCTATCGTGGAACCGTTCTGTTCTTTTAATGCATTAGTTTTTACTGTGATATCCATAATATTTTCCTCCAATTGATAAGGGGGTGTATGACCACCCCCTTTACGTTCAACTCAATGTCATCTCTCTGTTTTTCTTAGGAAGATCTCTTGAGTTCGTTTTAGTTGCCTCACTCTTTTCTTTAGCCTTGCTGAGTTTATCCCTGATGCCCTCTCTTTGTTTCTCTTTGGGTGCCTTACTCGTAAAAAGCATATTGACCTTCTCACCATCCTTATCAAAGTAGAGCATCTTCTCATCCTTAGAGTAAAAAATAGGATGATCTGCCAAAACCTCATCCGGATTGACTTCGCTTAAATTGATTTCCTTGATCATGGCTGACAATTCACACTTGTCGAACTCCATAGAATCGTTATCCGGTACGATTATCGTTTCATGTATTGAAGACGGTAAGATAATAAGGCTGCTGTTCAGATACTCTGCGATCTGTTCTAAAAGCTCCGGCTGATTTAACAGCTTTGCACCATTTACTTTGTCTTCAGTCGAGAATACATACATCTTGTCCGACGAACTCTCTTTGTCAGGCAAGAAGCTTTCCTGCTCATAGTTATCACCAAACAGTATCGTTGAAATGATATCAGGCATGGGATAAAGCCTGGGTTCAGAGATCTTGATATCATTCTTTGTTGCGATATCTATCAGATCATCCAGGGAGACTCCCCAGTTGTTTAACATGGAATCTCTGACAGTGATACTTGCCTGACTTCCTTCGAATGCATGCAGTCTGATCTGTGTGATAATAGCAAGGTCCCCAAAATCCTTATGAGGCACATCATTAAGATATTCGCTACTCAGATCTTTATTGATAATCTTGGTAACAAGCATATCTTTTACCTGATCAAAATCTGTAACCTTTTCAACATCGATAAGATTGACCTTCTCACTCCTTGCTCTTAAGTACGAATCTGTGATCTTTTGAGCTATCTCTTCGAGCGGCATACCCTGCTGTGCCTCAGAGATGTAACCGTCCACATAAAGCGTGGGGGAGATATTTGAATCTTTCTCACTGATCATGATACCTGTGAGCTTTATATCATTACCCTTCACCACTTCCTGGATCTTTAAAGTTGAATTATCCCTAATGTTATCCGGGAGATAATCCAAAAGGTTTTCTTTAAGATAATTAATGAATTCTTCTTTAGTTACCATAGCCTTTCCTCCTCTCATTCTTCTTGTCTTTCTCCTGCTTCTCGATATCTCTCTGTTTAGCAAGTTCAGCATAATGTTTAAGACGCATCTTAATGTTGCCGATGTCTTCGACATCGTAATTTAACTCATTAGGTTTCATAAGCATACCTCCTTGGTTTTTTGATTGTTTCTTTGCTGTGTTTTCGCTCTTTCATTTGCTTCAGCCAGCCTGCTCTTTATGCTGAAGCGGTTCTGTTCCTTATTGGCCAGATCTTTCTTATACTCACTTATGACGGCTTCACTTATCTTCTTTTTAAGATCACCGTTCATTATGACGATCTCTTTATATACCGGTCTTCCGTCATGAGTGTCTTTTGCCTTAAAGTTTGGCATAGATACGTATAGTCCACCGTTCTTGCCCTCATTTATGAAGATGTTCTTTATGACAAACTCATCATTTATGAGGATCTGAGCTTTTCCGACACGATTAAAATATGGACTGTCAAAAGCTTTAGCCTCTATCAAGAGGGTGCCATCACTCCCACCACTTAATGAGACAGGGCAGTTTTTTTCATAGCTTTCTACTGCCCCAGCATTTAAAGCACTCCTCATATGAGCTGTAATCGGATGGATGATCTCCTCAAAGATCTGTTTACCCTTATCGTCTTTCTTTCCTGTATCACGACTTGGCATACAAAGAAAAAGCTGCCCATCTGCATTCTTCATGAGTGTCATGTTCCTTACGCTGATCTCACCAAACTTTACTGTTCCGATGGCTTTGATGTTGTCATCTCTCTTAATCCTTGTCATCCATACCTGAATATCCATAAGACACCTCTCAATCCGGGAATGAAAGCTTAAGCCCGAAATACTTACCCATAGGCTTTAATGAAAAAATGCCTTCATAGGTCTTTGTGTCATTGTTTATCTTTGTGCATGTAGCCTGGAATGATCCGTCCTCACAAAGATCTCTCACCTCATCACGTCTGATGTCTCTTCTGATAAGCTTATGGATGTTATTCTTATAGAGCAGGAAATCACATCCCTTATCATCTCTTGCATTAGAGCAGTAAAAGTTCTTCTCGCTCTCATAAATCTGACCATTCCTGCCCGCATCCTTACAGATAGGACAGTCACATATGGCCTCCTTGAACACTTTTGCATCACTCGGGCCATACGGTAATGCTTCGTTATCAAGTTCATTCTCGTATTCAATATATCCGTCCATAAACATTTACCTCCTTAAAATCAGATGAGGCGCAAAGCGCCCCATCCTAGTCTTCATATATTATTGTTGCTCTAACTATCGTTGCATCCTCACCTGCAGTAGCATAGTCCGTCTTGCCGCAGCCGCATTTGTAATGATTGATACCATCATTACCGCCTTCAGCTTTGCCGCAGCCTAAAGTGTAGTAGACTTCTGTATGATGACCTACTACCTGCTCACACTGACCGTAGTTACCGTCCATCCTTGCTCCACACTTATTACAGTACCAGTATTCACCATACCCTACGCCCCAGTCTGTAGTAGCAGATCCACCGCAATATTCATCAACTTGCTCCTCATGTCTTACCGTATAGCATCCACCGCCATATGTAGGACTTCCGGTGTGATGATGTATGTTATATACCGGTTGACAGATACATCCGTCTGAATGATCACTTGTATAGTCTGCTGATACGACTGTTCCGTCACTTAACTTATGCTCATGATACTCATAACTTATACGAGCATTGGGAACATCCGCTTTACCGTCTGTATAGCCTTTGTTGTATGCATTAGTAGTATCCACCGTCCATGAGTTTGGATAATAACCGCTCTCATAAGTTCTCTGATCGATACCGGCCGGATTAAAGTCTTCCTGATATTCTCTTTCAGGCATCGTACCATCCACATATGTGTTATTTATCCCATCATAGATCCTTGTTCCTTCAAGTATCTTTTCAGGCTCTGTGTTTACTACATCTGTTCCGATAAGGCTTATACCGTTAGCAAGTACTGAGAAGATGGCATCCTTGTTTTGCGCTATGCCCTTGTCAGTGGTGGCGGATGCTATAAGTTCTTTACCATCACTGACAAATTGAAAAACCGATTGAATATCCTGTTTGATACCCTCAAGTTCTTCCATGACATCATCGTTGTTATTTGTGAACGATACTGATAATGACTCGAACTTGTTATTAACGTTCTCATTCACTTCGTCATATTTGTTATTGACTGTGGTATTGAGCTCATCGTATCTGTTATTGATGGTCTCATTAAGGTCTTCGAAATCCTGTGATACGATGGTCTGAAGATTCGTGAGCAGTTCGCTGTACTTATTCTCCATGTTTGTGAGCTTCTCATCGATCTGTGTAAGGCTGTTATTCTCAAGTTCTGTAAGTTCACTATCCATGACTGTTAATGTCTCGAGAAGTCTGTCTGTCTCTTCACCTGACTGTGCACTAAGATCTCTTATCAGCTTTTTGATCTCATCATGAGATTTAGTGAACTTCTCATCGATTGATCTGATTGAAGCCTGCACTTCGTCAAACTCTTCTCTAATCTGAGTCTGTCTCTCGCTTTCTTTTATCTCGAGTTCGTTAATGAGCTTTACGATAGTCTCTTTATTTGCCTTACCATCTTTTTCGACTTCATTAATGAGCTTCTCTAAAGATTCGAACTCCTTTGTATCTGTCTGCTTTAGTTCTGAGATGAGCTTCTCGATCGTATCGGAATTCTTGTTCTCAGTCTCCTTAAGTTCTGTGATCAGCTGCTTAACAAGATCTGTGTTATTGTTTTCCTTGCTCTCAAGCTCCTTGATGAGCTTTTCGATGCTCTCCTTGGTCGTCTTGATCTCGCCGTTTAACTGATTGAACTCGTTTGTGACCTTGCTCGTCTGATTCTTGTATGTGACTGATAACTCTGAATATCCGTTGCTTGTATCATCAGAGTATTCATTAAGAAGGCTCTCATTATTTGAGATTGACTCTTCAACGCTTGTCAGATACTCTTTGATCTGGCTCAGTTCGTCTATCATCTCTTCAGATATCTGATCTGCATTCTCTAAACACTCTGTCTCGATCTGATACATCTCATCGATAGTATCCTGCTTGGCCTTATTAACCTTGTTTGCGATACCTGTTATACCAAAGAATCCAGCTACCAGTGCTATCAATAAGATAACGATAAGTGCCACTATCCCAACCGGGTTTGTATTCGACTTGCCAAAGTCGTTCATCTCTACCTGCTCTTCGTTATCGAAGAATTCATCTAACTTTTTATTATCTTCATTCATTTTATTTTCCTCCTGCTGAATGAAATAAGGGACATCCACTTGAATGTCCCTTGTAACTATCTGTTCCGTATTCAGTTGTATTCATATGAATCTGCAGATTATATACAAAAAGTTTGCATCAAAAAAGGCGCCGGTTGTTCACCTGACGCCTATCTCAAACTCTTTTGATAGTACCATATTATACCTTTAAAAAAACTATTTCAAGGTGTTGAAATTAACACGATATTAACTTGAAATTAGTTCTTTTCTCCTTCTTCGGATTGTTCAAATTCCTCTTCCTGAGAGTACTCGTCAGCATCATTCTGATCTTTGTTCTTTTTCATCTTGTAATAGTATGCTCCGCCAGCTGCTACAGCTACGATAAGTATGATGCCAATAGAAGACTTGTTCTTTTCTTTTGGCTGTTCACTTACTTCGTTAGCCGTTTCCGTAACGGTCACATCCTTCTTGTCCGATGTCGGTATTGTATAGACTGTAGTCTCACCGGTATCAACGCTGTTACCATCGTAATTAACAAAGTTAAGAAGATCATTCTCACTAGCTTCCGTAAGAAGATATGCCGTCTGCTGATTATAGCTCTCATCTACAACGATATAGAATGTCTTGTCCGACTTCGTCTTTATCGTGAAGAACTGCTTTGAACCCATAGCATTACTGTCACCATAACCTTCCTTCCACTCCCTGTAGTTCACACCCATCATGTCATCACCATCTTCATCCGTATGACTTGTTATGAGTCCTGTGGCACTGGTAGGCTTAGTCTCATCGGTTGACTGAGGATTATCCACTCCTCTGTCGGTTGTACTTGACGGATCCTCACCTACGTAATAAGGGTTGTATACTCTCAGAGTATTTGTCCTGTTACCAGCATTATCAACAGCATAGATTGTGAAATACTCACTCGTGCTCTCAAGCTCTTTTAGGTTGATCCCTATCATACCGTCATTAAGATCGGTGTATTCGATGCCATCAACGTTTAAGAGCTTTACTCCGCTAGCATCATCACTGATCTGGATATTAAGATCTTCACCTTTGATAAAAGCCGCAACTTTCGGGACTGTTCCGTCAAAGTTTCGGATATCCTTTTCAAGTTCTATGGTCTCTTCTTTTCCATCCTTATCCTTGTATCTGATCTTCACATATGCCGTACAGTTCTTATCCACGCTAAAGCTTTTCGTATCAGTTATATCCGCATATGCCGAATGATCTGTCTTTACTCTGATGCTAATAAGCTCTTTTGAGCTATCCTCTGTAGTTTCTACCGTTATCTTGCTGTTTTGATTTATATAACCATCCGGGATAACGATCCTGTCTGCATCAGCTGCAAAACAAGCAGTACTGCTCATAAGGAATAAAAAAACACCCATAAGGGTGCATATGATCTTATTCTTCATCTTTGATTTCCTCACTTTCCATTATATTTTTGTTTGTTCTTTTCCTGCGTTTTTTCTCAGGCGTCTCATCTTTCGGAACCAGATTTAAGATAGTCTCGAGATTACTCTTATTACGTAAGATATTGGCAAGTTCATGCCCCTGCTCTCTTGTGATGTTTATCTCGTGTATCGCACCGATTATAAGATCATCTCTCTCTTTGTTAAGATCATCCATTATCGTGTCTATCTTCTTTTGGATCTCGTCCCTCTGACTCAACAGTTTTTCCAATTCTAATTCTTTCTTAGTCATATCAGTTTCCTCCTTGAACCATAAATCTTGGGTTTAAACATTCTCCATTCTTATCCATTATCTGAAGATGCAGATGCGGTCCTGTGCTGTAGCCTGTACTTCCGACTTCGCCAATCAGAGTATCGTAAGTGACTATATCACCCACCGATACATTCCTTTGGGAGAGATGCATGTAACAGCATCTGTATCCTGCTTCATCTTCTACTACGACATAATTACCTTCAACATCTGTACAGGTACTCGTTACCACTACACCTTCAGAACAGCTCATTACAGGCGTACCGCTAGGCATACCTATATCAACACCTCTGTGGAACTTCTCTTTGCCTGATATAGGATGTATCCTCCAGCCAAATTCGGATGTTACCTTGCCCGACCATTTAATGCTAAACGGATTATGAAAAGCTTGATGACCTCCACCGCTGTCTTCATATGAATCATATAGGTCGCTCTTGTCATCCGTTATCCTTGAAGCCATAAGATCATCCCATTTGCTCTTGGTGATCTTGATAGTGAATACACTTATCTCTTCATCATCTTCGGTGATGATCTCTTCCTCAGTTTCAATCACATACATGTCATCAAACAGTTCATTAAGAACGCCTTGTATCATTTTTAGGTCATAGCCCTCATATACAGCTGAAAGATATGCCATGAGTTTATACGGATCATGCCCGATCTCATCATCAAAATCGATAACGTATCTGTCAAAGCCAGGATAGTATTCTTCTAGGTTATCAAGAACATCCTGAAGATCGGCTTCCTTCTTCGTAAAGTAATTCTCACAGTCTGTCATATCAAAATCAGTGCTAAGACTTAAACCAGAAAGATAAACTCCCGTCGCTTCTGATATACCCTCAAAAAGGATGCCGACTGATGCAACTGCAGATAAGATAAATGCCAGACAGACAGCTGCGATGATCACACCTATCTTGTTTCGTGATGTAATCTGCTTTATCTTCGATACTATTTTTCTGGCAAGTGAGCTCTTTATATCGTCGAATGCTACCTCATCCTTCTTCTTTGCAGCTATATACCTTAACAAAGTTCTCTTATCCTGAAGTACAAGATCCTCTTTCGATGAGATGATACTCTTCCTGTTCTTACGGATAGCATTTGGTGTAAACCTGTTTGCTCTTATCCTTGAACCTCTATCTTCTCTGGATCTTCTTTTACCTGTAACTATCGAGTTTGCTTTACCGGTACTAAATCGAGCAGCATTTCTTATGCTGTTTAACGATTCATCCTGTATGTCTTTTTCGTTACAGTTTTGATATTCATCAACAGAATTTCTGACATGGTACTTTGTTGCTGAAAGAGTCATACTCTGACTTCGTATATGATTCCTGTCTGTCAATTTCTTTTGCCTGTTCTTTTTGAACGTTTTAAATACAATGGCATCATCGCTTTCAACACATGGATTATTTCCCGTATCTGTTCTGTTTTCGAGCTTATCCGCAAAATAGGCTTTGAGTCTTAACTCCTCATCGGTCAGTTTTGTATTGGTCTTTTTCTTCTTTGATATCACATCACTCAGCCTGTCTTCAGAAACCTTAAACAGCTTGTCAGATGCTTTATCCTCTTTTGCCCTGTCTATGACCTCATATTTACTGTTTGCCTGTGATCTTCTGTTTTTTCTTTCTTCGCCTTCTTCTAAGAACTTTCCGGGTTTCTTATTGGTAAACTTCGTCCTTGTAAGCTTATCCTTGCCTTCTTTTGTTTCATATTTAACTGAATCCTTGCTGTTAACAGGAACATCAAAGGGACCTTCTGTCTTATCGACATTTGGTCCCTTTACTTTTTCATATCTCTTAACCTGATAAACAGATTCAACATACAGTTCGCTTTGAAGTTCATCTTTAGGTGACTGATTTACAAGGATCTCTTCAGCCCTGGGTTCATTAAGCTTACGGACTGTATCCTCACCGTACTTCATGTCAGATACAGGCAATTCTTTCTTTATGATGCTATTCTTAGCTTCCTGTCTGAGTAAGGATTCATTTTCGATCGTAGCTTTTGCCTGTTCCTTATTCATTTCATACCTCCGCTTCCGTTACCTTTGTAGTAATGAGCTTATAAGTATATGTATCCTCATCGATCCTGTTAACAAACGGCAGTATTGTATCACCAAAGATAAGAAGACCTTCTCCTTTATTCCTTGTTAGTATGCATTTATACTGCTCAATTGTCAGTTTAAGGGCATCTGATAGCCTGTCTGCATCACCGCTTGCCTGTCCTAAGAGGATGTAGCAGTCACTGTTATAAAAGATAGATTGAGCCTGACTAGAATCCAAAAGATCAGTCACATTCTGAGTTATGGCTACGGGTATACCGCCCCATTTACGAAATCTCTTATAGATTTCTTTTGAATAGAGTGCTGTCTGCGGATCCTTTAAGAGCAGATGAAACTCATCTGAGATATACCACGTGTATATCTTATTTGCTCTGTTTACCGCCACCCTGTTCCATACAGTTTCCTGTACGATTAACATAGCTAAGCTCTTTAACTGTTCACCCAGTTCCTTGATATCAAAGCATATGACACGATTGTTCATGTCAACATTCGTCCTGTGATTAAAGAAGTTAAGACCGCCATGAACATATACTTCCAATGCTTCTTTAAGGAATGCTGCTCTTTCACCAGGCTGATTTGAAAGTTCATTATAAAAGTCTTCCAGTATCGGCAGATCATTTACATCTTTGCTCTCAACAAACTTCGCATATATCTTTCTTATGCATCTGTCTATGATAGATTTATCATTGGGTTCGCCTTTGCCTTTACCTAAGATCTGCTCATATATAGACATCATGAGCTGACTCTTATCTGATATAGGATCGGCTTCCCAGTCACAATCCGGATTGATATCAAGCGGATTGATGTAATTCTTTCCTGACTGCGACAGCTTGATCACAAGACCGTTTAAAAGCCTCACAAGTGGTCCATACTCTCCTTCTGGATCTGATATGATGATTTCATCGAGAAGTTTTAGAAATATCTGTATGATCATCATCTTTACAGTAAATGACTTACCACGCCCCGGGGTACCTAATACTATGGTGTTAGGATTTGGCAGTGTCTTTATATCCGCCGTTATGATGTTTCCGGTTATCTTATTTGCACCAAAGCACAAACTGTCACCAAACTGCATCAGTTCTCTTATCTTAAACGGTAAGAACATCCCAAGGCTTGTCGTTGTTAACTGGCGCTTGGTCTCTACCTTGTTGATGCCTATCGGCAGTGTAGAAAAGTATCCATCCTCCTGCTGATGCTCAAGTTTTATGAGCTCACAGTTCTCTTCGTTTGCTATCGATCTGGCATTAGAGAAATCACGTTCTAATCTGGCTATCGTATCAGCTATGAATACAAACGTGATCACTACCATAAACATCTTCTCATCGTTTTGTGTGAGTCCTGACAAGGTCTTCTCTGCAGCTTCAAGATCTGCTTTAAGAGGTGCCGATACATTTGTCATTGAATAGCCTCTGTTGGAAGCATCTCTCTGCTCGTCTATTACCATCTTCTGCAGGTCTGAGACCAGCCTCTTTACATCCTTGGTAGCTTTCTCGCGATATACCGGTTCGATATGAATGCTCACTATCTGCTGTGAATCGATATCAAGAAACTTCGTGAGTAGTCTGTCTGATATCTGAGATGCATCAAGCTTTAAGAATGCTGCTGTAGCATATTTGTTTCCTATCTCAAAACGATCTGCTCTCTTTCCAAATACGAATGCATGATTAACTATCTGCTCCTTCTCACTAAGGCCACCGTTTTTTGTCTTATCCCAGTCAAAAATCATCTTTTCATCGGGATCAGGATTGAGCATATGAAACAAAACTTCAAGTCTCTCATAACCGTTTAGCATTCTTGTTGCAACGCCCAGCTTATCATAAAGATCATTCTTTATACGTTCTGCGAATTCATTTGCTTTTACTTTTACCTTAAAGCCGGGGACTCTAAACGTGATGATAAGAAACATCTGCTTCTGCAAGCCTTTATTACCGCTTTTTAAATATCTCTTTTGTGTATCGTTCATCTCTGTTATCACAGTTTCATGCATGGGATCACCTGTTTTAGCATTTATCTCAAGCTTCTTTGAAAGGCCTTCGATATCCGCTTTATGATCATAGAAACAAAACTGATAGCTACACTCATAATCAAGCGTGTTTAAGAACATGCACCAGCTACTCCAAAAATCCTTCTGATCTGCATCATCGAGCTGATGATAATTGATATCGCTCATTTCTAGCATGATCGAATACTTGCCGTCTCCCAAATAACACAGACCGTTTTCATACACCTTATTAAAGGGCACACTTTCAGCCGCAGTATTTGGTGATCTTTTAGTACTCTTATCCGCTTTATTTCTTAATGTTGCATAATCCCTAAGCATCTGTGATGAATCCAGATCAGACGGATGGACAGAGTTATCCTGTCGCTTCGTATTAGCCTTTTTAAAGCCCTTTTTACCTTTTTTGCCATTATTTCCTAAGCCAAACATAAAACTTTTTCGTTTCGCCTTATTTGAGCTTCTTGCATAATCCGCTGTCTGCATCACTTCCTGCAAGAGAGGAGTATTTGAAACATGCCTGACTTTATTTGAAAAATACTGCTCCTTTATATAATGCTTAAGAACAGTTTCAAGTGTCTGGCCGTTCTTCTTATACATCGCAAATGCAAAGAACGGCACCATGACTATGATCATCAAAATGCCCGACACATCTGTACCTAAGTATTCCTTTGTAAAGAAATAAGTCGGCAGGCCGAACATCGCCGCCATTAAAAAGCATATGATCTGACGCTTGGTAAGACCAAATGCCACTTTTGTCTGATAGGCGGCAAAATCAGTGTTTATACTTGAATAA
>Ga0247610_10003009_pt1 | contig 18905 bp, 32 predicted proteins | sample 174DNAGHGhighgp2_FD_193483 | JGI IMG/M metagenome (GOLD analysis project Ga0247610, IMG submission 193483) | Sheep rumen microbial communities from Palmerston North, Manawatu-Wanganui, New Zealand - 1742 DNA GHGhigh gp2 | ecosystem: Host-associated > Mammals > Digestive system > Stomach > Rumen...
TTATATCACAATTTATAAAAAAGTCAAATAAAAGAATCGCCGGAGCGATTCTTAATCTAGTTTAAAATCAATAATAGGCATTGCGTCACTGGTAGAAATTGCCGGTAGCTTACCATCCCAATTACTTACTGCGTTATACTTAATCAGGTCAGCAGTAAGTGACTCTGCTAGCATATCATTTGCCTTTGCCTGCGCCTCGGCCTGAACGCGCACGGCATACGCGGCCGCATCAGCCTCAATTTTCTGTACCTCAGCCGCGGCGGAAGCTTCAATTTTCTTGCGCTCGGCCGCCTGCTGCGCTTCCATAGTCTTCTGCTCCTGCTCAGTTTGGGCCTTCTGTTTTTCCTGTGTAGCGACTTGCTTTGCTTCAACGGCATTAGTAAACGCATCTGAAAAGTCTACATCTTCAACTGCGACAGAAATGATGTTAATGCCCTGCGGCGTTAGTGCCTCTTTTAGAAGAGTTAGCATTTCAATGGACAAATTATTACGATTTGTGATGAGTCCTTCTGCTGTATATTTACTAATTACGCTTTTAATTTCCTCAGAAATACGCGGCGTTACGAGAATATCAAGGTAGCCTGTACCTACTTCACGATATAGATTCATAGCGGTTTTCTTATCAATGTTTAAATTAACCGAGCCGCGAATTGATACTTCTTGAATGTCAGAAGAGAATGCTTGCATTTCAAATGGGACGCGTTGTTCGCGGTTATCCATTGTAATAATATTGTCCCATGGAACATGGAAATTAATGCCAGCGTCCAGAGTAGTATCATGAACTTTTCCAAAAGTAGTAATGATACCGGTATAACCAGTTGGAACGTATGAAATACATGAAATACAAATCGCAATTACGCATACGAGACAACTAGCAATGCAACTAATATTGGCAATAGCCTTGCCTTCATATTGTTTCCGTGCATATGCCGAGAAAATAATGCCGTAAATTAGAATAAGAATACCTAGTATAAATAATACCATAATTTTTCTCCTTTATTTTTAATAATAATTTATACTTCTTCTATAATTTCCTGCGCTTCTTCAATGTCAGGCGCAGTTGCTTCATCCTTCGCAATACCTTCCAGTACCTTGAAAGAGAAGTTCTTGTGCTTGTACACAGCGAAGTTAGAACGGTTAAGGATGCGGGCAACTACACCTTCACGCACGTGAGTCTTACCAATAGGGTCGGGTCCATCAAAGTACTGCTCTACCTTACGGAGAACGTACTCACCAGCGTTTACTTCATGTAGAGAGCCAACATCATCAGGAAGTTGGATCATACCAGGAATGATGAAGGTCTCAAACTCCATAACGGTATGCACGCCCATCTGCTCGCAGCGCTCCTTGATCTGAGCAGGAGAATATTCTACCACGTCGCCATCTTCGTTGACCATGGTCATACGATAGACATATACTTCACAGCAAGGATTGAAAGGAGGAGCGTAATCACCATCTTGCTCACAACCATAAGAGAAGGTAGTGGTTGCACCATACTGCTTAGAGAACTCAGGATCTTTCACCTTAGAGTTCTGAACCTCAGACATAATAGGCGCACCATGAGGCCCCTGGAAACCAACGATCTCATAATATACAACTTCACCCTTGCGGAGCTTGTTCTCAAACTTCGCCGCCATCGCATGACGGAAGTCATCAGAGTCATAGAACCCGCCAGAACGCTTTCCGTCAAGAACTACACGACGAGTTCCAGTGATATAGCCATACTCCTTATATTCTTTACCCGGACGATGAAAAAGCTTATCAAACCAAGTCTGCTTAGTATGAATTAGCGGCAAATATCCAGTACGACCAGAAGTACCGTGCATCTTCAACGTAAGTTGTACAATATCGCCTTCCTTAAACGCATTAAGGTTATAAGCCAACTGAGCGGTATCTACGTGCTCATAGAAGGTAGGCGCGATGTTGGCCTTCGCCTTCTTAGCCGCCTTAGAGCCAGGCGCACCAGGAGTACGAGACTTATGAGGAATATACTTCTGACAAATCAGTTCACCGTTCACAGTATCAATAGTATCACCAATCTTCAAATCAGAAATCTTGCAAAAATCAGCCAGACAAGTAATAGGCAGATAAAGACCGTCAGACTTCTCACCGCGAAGCTTCAACGCCTTGATGTTACGCTTCTCGGGGTCCAGATAACCGCCTGCCTGCTTACCATTTTCGTCCTTATGACGAACGAGATCATTTACCGCGCAGAAACGTTCGGAAAGCTGCAAATCAGAGGGAAAATATACGCCAATATCGCCAATTTGTGTATTTAAACTTACAATAACTGGATTACCAAAAATATCTGCGATTTGTAGTCTATCCGCATTAGAATGCGGGCGAAGGCGACTAATCTTTACTATGTATCCGCAATGTTCATTCATCTTCAATTAATCCTTTCACATAATTGTTATCTAGTTTATTAAAATCAGTATAAGGAATACGAATTAGACGATAGTCATTTTCAAGACACCAATTATTTTTTATAACATCATTTTGATGTGTTTTAGCCCAATTTTCTGAAGTATTCCAGCCATGGTAATTATCTTGTTCATAATGTAGTATTCCATCATACTCTATAAAACATTTAACTTTATTATTTAAATCTAATATGGCAAAATCAAAAGCATATCTAATATTATTAATAAATACTTTATATTCCGCACAAAAATTATAATCTAATGATTCTAAAATGTGTCTTATCGTCGCATTACCTAAAGAGTGTAAGCATCCACAAGATTTTGTATTGCCGCTTAGAAGATTTTCAGCGGAAACATATATTTCATTTCCGCAATCGCATCTACATTTCCATACAACAGACCCATGTTTTCTAGTATCTGTTGGTTCAAGCGCGGTTAATTTTCCAAACTTTTGATTGGTAATATCTTTTGTTCTGCTCTTTGAAATTGTTTCTTTTTGTAAGCATCCGCATGACTGAGTTCCTCGACGTAGTTGATGTGTACTTACAAAAGCTATGTTGCCGCAATCACACTAGCATTTCCAAACCACACTATTATCTTTTCTGTCTGATGTGGCTTCTAAAACTACTAATTTTCCAAATCTTTCATTAGTAATATCTTTTATTCGTGACATAATTTCCCACCTCCCGTCAGGAAATAAGTGCCAATATAAAAGACGATTTCTACTTTTTTCTTCCTTTCTATATAATATCAAACAAACTGTTCCTCCGCATGGAACTCTGATTTATCATCAAGGTATACATAAAATATTGTAAGCCTATTACTATGGTCGCGGCCGCAAATTAGCCAACCGTGTTTCCATTCTTTATACCACTCACAACGTTTAAGATAGTATTGTTCCAAAAGAAAATCTTGGGCGCAATCAGCTAGCCAATCTTTATATTCGTTACTCATTAATAAATATCCTCGCTGTATAATTCGCCATAAAAATCTGGGGAAACTTGGGCACACTTAATCGCTTCTTGCGCGGCTTCCATGCGTGTTAAAAAATTATCATGTTCATCTAGAAAACCTTGTTTAAGTGTAGTATAATCGTCCCAATGATAGCCAAACTCTTTAAGAATATAATAGCCATCACAATGCCGATGGCACGGAATAATTATTTCTTTATTTTGTCGTTTATCAAAAACTTTAAGTGCTGCTTTTACTACCATTTGGGACCTCCGCGTCAGAACTTAACTGCCAGTGAAAAAACTCGCTCCAACTGCCTACGTCATAGTGCCGCCATCCATCGCTATCCCAGACACGAGTATAATAACTTTTATAGTTATGCTCATCAAGAAACTGCTTGATAGCAATACCAACATCAATCTTGTTGGCGCATTCGGCGATAGGACGCCATTCACCATAACGATTCTCAAAATAAAGTGTCATTCTCTCACCCTTTCACTTTGCAGTAGTACACAATTGTCTGCTTTACTCCGTTATATTCCTTATGGTCTTTAACCTTCATGCGCATTACGCAAGTAGTATTTGCGGCAATATCCTTGGAGGCTGTGGTCCATACATACTCATTTTCATTCTCATCGTGCATAATGTGCATATGAGAAGAACCATAGCGGTTTTCGACAGGAATGTTTTTTACAATAGTAACAGTTTTTTCAAGCCATTCATCAACTTGTCCCTGATACTCACTTACACTAATATCGCCAAGAAGTTCATGAATAACTTTCTTTACTTCTTCGTCTGATACCATTGAAAGTCCTTCCGCATCATCGGGATTTTTTACACTATCCCAAGTAAGCTGAATAGGGGTAATAGTATCGGGCAAGTCAGAAAACTCCAACCACGAGGGGCAAAACCATCCAAATAAAGTGTTATATCGCACGCGGCAAGGACTAGTTTCATGCGCCCATGCATTAATAGTATCGGCATCGCCTTTGAAAAGCGTTACATAGCCCTTATCAAATCCGAATGCATTACGCGCAGAAAACTTAATGCGACGTTCTTCAACCTTCGCGGCTTTGGCTTCTGCACGCTTTTCGGCCGCCCTGTCCATAGCGGCGCGCTGTTTGTCGGTATACCAGCGAACCACAATTGTTTCTTTGCCAACGCCGCAGCACCGATAACAAGTTGTATCGCCCTGGGCATTCATAGAATAATGGCCGCTGCCACCACACCGCTTACACAAACCGCGAACACGAACATACAGTTTTCCACCATCGTCAAACGGCTCACTGATGATTTCCATGTTTTCATAGGATTTAGCAACTGCCATATTCTTTATCCCCTTTCCCTTGGTACATATATATTATAGCATAAAATTAAAAAAAGTCAAGATTTTTTCTTGACTTATGAAAGAGTATTCCATCGCTCTCGGATTTGAGCAATAATTGTATCTACATGAATTGGAGAACAATTATGTGAATCAAGTCCAACATGATAGATAAAAGGGTTTTCTGGGAAAAGCCAATTAGTGCTTGTATGCGTATGTCCATGCAAGTTTATTACATGTTGACTAAAATATTTCTCGTCAAAGTTAGCAGTAAGGGCAGGATAATGACACAAGAATAGTGATAGTTTGCCGATTTTTATAATATCGCTTGTTCCAACATAAATAGTGTCTGGCCTAGCCGCGAAGATGTCGCGTAACTTCCGGTCGGTATCGTGATTACCGCGGACAATGCAAAGTTGTCCATTTAGTCGTTTTAGGATACTAACATCATAGTCTCCCATTAGGACATCGCCAAGATGATAAACCAAGGAGTTATCTGGAATTGTTTTATTCCAATTATCTACAACTAGTTCATTCATTTCTTCTATCGAAGTACAACCACGAGGTTCATATAAGAAACCTTTATTATGGAAGAAATGAGTGTCGCTAGTGAAAAATACTTCACTCATGTATTGCCTCTCTAATAGTCCATACCGCTGTACAACGCGGGTCTTCCGTATTAGTTGGCGGCATAAAATTAGTGTACATGCGGTTAATAGCATCGTCAGGAACGTGAGCTAAACCGCCACGATGGTCGTTGCGCCAGCGGCATTCCTGAAGGGGTACATCAAAGGTGATAAAAATAATGTGATATTGAGTGATATATTTATCAATTGCAGTAATTAGCTTTTTCCGTGAGATAGGAGAAATATGCGTAGCATCTGCAAAAACATCCATACCATCTTGAAGGGTTTCAGTAATGCGCATTACGTACTCTTTAAATACTTGACGTTCGTGTGCAAAATAATCATCATTGGGGTTAAGCATACGAAAACGAATATTATCGCGGCTGACACATTGAATCTGCGGAAAGTAAGTCTCCGCGAAATGAGATTTTCCCGCGCCAGGAATGCCGCATAGAATATAAAGTGTTGGCATTTATTTTCTCCTTTCTCTCTTGGTACAATTATATTATAACATAAAATTGGGAAAAGTCAAGGGTTGCGCCCGATGCTAATAATAGATCGGACGCACTATTTTTTTAATGTTTTATCCTTAAAATTATGATGCGTGAGAAATAGCCCCAATAATAATTGCTATTCGCGTTTTAATGGCGTTTTTATGTAGAGAATCATAGGTATAAAATTATTCTCAATTTTTAATGATTCTTTTTCCCAGCTGGATTGTGAAAGGGCTAGAAACGCGCATAAATATTTAAGGATTGTATCCGACTACTCCAATTGAATTAAAATTGAATTATAATACTCTATTAAATCATAAAGATTATCATCAGATGTATGAGGATAAATTAAAGTATTTAAAGGAATGGAATTAACTTTAAGATATTCAATTATTGAACTATCAATTGGCTAGTTATGATATAACTAACTAATTATATAGCTTTTAAGTATGTCTGGCTTCATATAAGTCAAAGTTTAATATCTCATTCCATTCCATTGTTAGTTTTTGGCTTAATCCAAAAATAACATCATTATCATTGCGTGTGGCATTAATAGTTAATAAATGCATTAATAATAAAATCATAGCATTGTAAAGATAAGTAATTTCTTGCGGCATATCTTCTTCCGGTATGATTTTAGTGATATTGGTATATAATTCGTCTAAAATATTTGTGGTAGCATCTATAAAATTATTATTAAAAATGGTCAATAAACAATAATTATAAAGAATAGTGCTACTAATATCATCATAATTAAATACGGTATTAATTTGTAAAAGTAATGCTGTAAGGTAGTTTTTATAATTTTCCCATGATCCATACGTTAGATGAACATCAGAAATCCCGTTTAAAATATACGTAATAGGAAAATGATAATATCCCTAATCTTTAAGTATAACTAACGGAGAAGTATCTTGAAGCATTATTTGATTTTTTATAGAGTTTAATACTAAAACCTCTGAAAAAGCAACATTATCCAATTGTCTTCACCTCACCCATGAGTAGGCTATTTCATACAGTTTCCATTTGAACAGCTTATTGTAGAACACGCTGTGCTTCTACAAGGGTTGCTTTGGCTACATGAACTTCGGCAAGCAGTAGTACTACACTGTCCACTACAGGCCGGGGCAGAACAAGCATTTGCACAAGTCTACGTGCATGTGGTACGGCAAGAGCCTGAGCAAGACGAACTGCAATTGCCAGCATCGCAACTTTGCATACAAGTCGCAGTACAAGAAGTATTACAACCACCAGTACAGTTAGTTCCTGTACAATGGCCGCTTGAACAAGATGAGCTACAAGTCGCCGTACAAGTAGTTATACACAGACCGGTACATCCACTAGCACACTATGAGTTTGACGCAGAAGTAGAAGAGTTTGGAGCGTTTATATATAAAGTAAGATATGACTGTAATTCATCTAACGCTTCAACATATTTTCCTTCCAATATATCATAATCTTCTGGAAAATTATTACTATTTATTTTCTTATACTTGGCTAAAATATACTAATATACATTATTGCCAGATGTATAATCGTCATCAGTGGCAGAAGGCGCTGTGTCAGCAGAAATTACATCATTCGCTGTCACGGATGGTGTTGCCGCGGGCCATCCAATGGTAGTACTTGTTTTGGTACGACGTTTAAACTCGGTAACTGAGTCTGATAGCCAATCATTAAAATCCGCGGCGGTAATCGTTTCATTCTATTCTAAACTCATGTTACCACCCTCTTATAAAGATAGTTCTAATAGATTATCATATTCATCAGCAGAAATTAGTTGTAGTGCTAATGACTTATCAAGATATAAAGGAAAGCGCTTTTCACTACCATGTTTATGATAATATAAGTTCCAGTAATACACATTTGCTAACGATCGCGCGCGATGCATCCAACAACAGTTTGTACATCTTTTATTGCAAGTGCCATAAAGTTGGTAATTATAAGCGCTACACCAACCGCATCCAATTGCGATAGAACAATTTAAGCATTCATCAGTAGATTGTGAATCACGCGTAATACTTTTAAACTCATTTAGGATTTTTTTATGTTCTGGCAATGTATAAATATTATGAGTGTTTCCAATCACTAATGGCGGCTAATCTGTGCCTAAAGAAGTAGACATATATCGTAAACATGGATATGCCTATCCGTCTGGATCAAATGCTAGCATACCTCCGGTGCCGCCACAATAATTCGTATTACCATCCTAAGTCAACGGACGATAGTCTGTTTCACTAAATAAAAATGTAGGATGCCGGCTTGACTCTGATAGTAATACATCTGCTAAATGTAATAATTTTTTATAGAATATTTTTGCTTCTTCAATCGTCCAACAATGTTCAAAAATCGGATTAGCATTTAATCCTATTGCATTTTCTGCTAGAAAAAACTCAAAAATCTCATCTAAATATGGCAAGTTTTCTGGCGCTATGGTTACTTTAATGTCTAGTAATCGTCCTTGACAATAGACATCACGATAATGGCGCATGGCAACAATTGCAGTATCAAAACTTCCTTGCCCGTTTTCATCTACACGACAACTATCATGTAAATGTTTAGGGCCGTCTATAGAAACGGTTAAAGAAATAAAGTTATGATAACGCTTAAATAAGTGCTGTACTGGTTCACTGAAATATAGCATACCATTAGTAGGGATGGATACACGAAAATTATCTAACCAAATATGATCTCGTTTTATTCCTTCCTAAATAAAATATGTAATTGTATCTTCAATTACCTCGGTATTTAGAAAGGGTTCACCGCCAATAAACTCTAATGCGATTCCCCAAGCATGATGATTAATTGGCATATCAGGGTCATTGCGTTCATATAGCTAATATATAAAATCAACTATTTCTTTTGCGGTAGATAGTGACATCATTTTATGAGTTTTATTAATCTAATAACAATAAGAACATTTTAAACAACAATCTTCTGTAACTTGAAAAGTAACAATAGGACATTTTGCCTGGGGATCATATGGTTTAAACTTTTCAGTTATATAATGCTAAAACTCATATAAGTACATAATTACTCATCCTCGCTGTGGTAATTTATAGTTTCATCAAAAAAGTTAAAATCAAATGTCTTGTAATTATGGCCATCTTGTGGGTAATATTTTTTATCAAGTTGACTTTTAAACATTTCTAACTCTGTTTTTACTTTTATTGCCTCATCTTGCTTCTTATCTAAAAACGACTGATTACTGGGATTAATAGGCTCTTGTAATAAATAAGAAACAAAATCTACTAATGATGTATAACTTGCTTGTAGTACTTGCATTACATGCGAATCTTTTTCATCCATCTTTACTTTTGTAACCATATGTTCCTCCTTAATTAAAAAGAAAGCGATTATTCGCTTTAATTACTAAAACGACACTGGTAGGATTTGAACCTACGGTGGTTCATCGCCACAATGGTTTTCAGGACCACCGCCTTAAACCGCTCGGCCACAGTGCCTTAATTATCATCACTATAAACTTCTTCTCCATTGTACTCTCCGTACTTAGAGAAAGTCAACTTTAAACAATTGGGGTTAGGAGTAGGATTATCATCCTCTTGCTCCTTCTCATAAATATCTTGCCAATATTCTTCTCTCATATTTACGCCACCATAAAAAATATTTTCCACAATAACGGATGTTTATGTATTTTATCCAACACATCAAACATGAGCTACCGATTTACTGTCTAAAAGTTCCCGGTATCCACAATCCAGCCATTGCGGCTGATGAAGATACTGTGCATGAATCTACTAAATTGTAAGTATTCTTCTTTATAATAATCTGGCACATTTTCTGCATTACCATAAAGAAGGCAAAACTTTTGTAATGCGTCGTTACTTTTACTCTCGCGCCATTCACGCTTTAACTTATTAAACATATTTTCACCTCATTAAACGCAGATAGAAGGATTTGAACCTTCGGTACGCTCATCACATACAACGTCTTAGCAGGACGCCGCTTTCAACCACTCAGCCATATCTGCAAAGTCACGGCGGCAAGAATCGAACTTGCCATTGAGTACAGTAGTGCGCTTTCGCTCTTGCTGAGAACCTTACACCGCATAATATCAATAGGATTTGTTTCTAGGACGCACGTCTGCGTTGCCTACCTACTGAGTATTAAGCCAAATAGCATTCTTCATGGCTCCTATTGATTTTTTTAATAAGGGCCCAAAGCGCTTACTTCTTCGTTCTTGAAGAGGTCATTAGACGAGCCCCTTGTATGGCGTAAAACCCCAAACTAGCCATCATCGCGTCTAGCTAGACCGCATGTTTTCTGCCTTGAACCCGCTATCCCGCATGGTTGGCCAGGATTATAATCTTATTTAGGGGACACCCCAGAGTCAAGAGAAACTCAGCGATGGACCCGGGGCTTTTCACCCAGCCCGTGGTAGTTTTTAGACTTACTGGTCATGGTAGGGTAACTTTGCTACCTGTGCACAGGTATTACCGCATTGCACCAAGGCCGTGCTCATTAAACACAACCCGAATGGAGCGCTATAACAGATTCGGACTGTCGCCGATTGCTTGGAGGGCAACCGTGCTACCATTACACCAATAGCGCATGGTGTGGCTTTACGTCACCACCACGACACATGGGTTCTTGCGCTGGCTAACCTCTTTTGTTCTAAAAGCCACGTAGCCCCTGTGGGATGTGCGCCCACACGCCTTACGGCACAACTTTTTGAGAGTTGCATGTCTTCTAATTCCATCAAGGGGCCAAAATGGAAGATTATATTTTCTCCCATTCTTCATCTGTAATATTTTTTATATCTTTCTTTTTAGAAGGTAACCCATAATTAATACACCATTTACGTACGGCATTGTCACTTACGTTATACTTCTATCCAATCTATAAAAAAGGTACTGTTCTAATTAGCGATTTTAATTCTTCTCTAGAAGGCCATTCACATTTTCTCTAAAACTCATGAATACAAGTCTGACAATAATCCGCTTTTGTGGTTAATGGACGACCGCATTTTTTACAATAATTTATTTCTTTCATAGGCTTAATATTATTCTTGGTTTCTTTAAATACACGTAATTCTTCTCTTTTCACATCGTCAGATTGAATAATATTATTATCTTTTTTAATTTGATTAAGTCGAATCCAAGTAGCCCCTCCCGAAGCGCATCCTAATAATTTAGCTGTCTAATGAACATTAGGTGTCTGCTATAGCGCGGCAATCGCTTCTTCTTGAGTAAAATTAGTAGTAATTTTTTTCGTTTTATTTTTTCCGTTATAAGTTGGTGTTTGTGTATGACAATTTGGACATAGCCATCGTAGATTCTCTAACCGATGGTCATTATTTATGCCATTGATATGGTCTAACTATAAAGTTAAAGATAAGCCTTGCCATTCGCCAATATTTCCACATATGGCGCATTTATATTCTAATAAATTATATTTTGCAATATAATCTTTAATTACTTTTCTTGATACTGGAGAGTTTTCAATAAAAATATCCTATATTTTGTATTTCTCACCATGCTCACCATATCTACCAGTAAAATGTTCTATTGAAATATTGTGCTCTTTAATATATTCGTCTAAACGTCTATTAAAATCAGTTCCACCACATCTGCCAACTTTTCGAGCAACTTCAGCCTTCGATGAACTATTTTTAATAATTTCTTTCCACTATTCTTCTGTAAGTGTTTCCCAAATATTATTTTGATAAGTACTCATCTTATCACCTCCATAAGAATAGTAGTTACTATACACTCGAACTTCGATTTTTTGAACTCGAAATTAAACTTTAGTCCCGGCGAGAAGATTCGAACTTCCAATCCCAGAGGGCGTTGCATTTTAAGTGCAATTTGTATACCAATTTCCAACACGCCGGGAAAATGCGGCCCATGCCGCGATTAGCCGGTAGTCAGCCCATCAATAATTTCATCGCCCGAGAAAATGTCATCCCACTTCTCAAGATAAACACCAACAAGGTTAGATGCGCCATAATAATCAATAACCTTATCAATTGCTTCCGCGTATCCATCGGCCGCAACTAGTCCAGTTTCATCCTCAAACTTGTCAGTCATATCATCAAAGACATGCACCTTATACTTAAACATAATATTCCTCCAAATTAAATCCTTCTTGAACTGCCCATTCAATTATTCGGTTATAGTTTTGTTGCCGCCATGCGGCCTCCGCGTCAGTTATTGCGGCGACTACAAATCCAAACGGAGCCGTACCCCAATGGGCAACTAAATCCCTAAACAATCGCTCAATGTCAATCATCTGGAATATCCTCGCCCAGCCGCATACGAAGCGCTACATTTTCAAGTTGAAGAATCTTTACCGCATCAAAAAGCTCATCAATAATTTTGTCTTTCTTGTCACTCAAACTTTTAAGTTCAGAAATTGCACCGTAAAGCTGTTCAAGCTGATACATCACAGTTCCTCCCTATCAGGGCCAAAGCACTTCTCAATACTTTCATCCGTGAAACCAAGAGCGTATGCAAATGCCTTACAGAATCTATGAAGCGTAGTCAAATGCATTTCGCGGTCGGTACGAAAACTTAGTTCGGTATTATCCTCAGTTCCATCTTCATAAACCTTGAACTCTACAACAATCTTATCTGACATTTCTATAATCCTTTCTCTCCTCATAGGGATGTTCGTTTTCCCAAACTTTGCAAGTATCAACAATGAAATTATTCATTTCCCAGAAATACTTCCAGTCAATTTCCAAGCAATCGGTATACCAATCCTTAGTAATACCAGTTTTCTTATCACGAAGAACCATATGGCACCGAAGAATACCGCCGCTACCATCGTCAAACCAATCCATGACGGTAGCTTTCTGCTCAATTACAAAGCGGCCAAGCCACAGGGGATCGTTAGCAATACTCTGATTCGCTACGCGACAAAAACGATTCAGCCAACGCTGGTGCTTCCGCTGCTTGTGACTCTTCATGCTGTACTCAGTCATACTGATTGCTCCTTTCCTTTTCTGTATATATTATACCATATCTTTAATAAAAGTCAAATCTTTGATGGCGGCAAAATCATCACCGAAGTAAATCTTAATAACCTCATCTATTGCTACATAGTAACCAAAACGGTCGTGGTAGTCTACCAGATCCGGCGGGACAATAATGATACAAGGTACTTTTCGCGCCTTCATATCATCTTTACTATATTCGCTATTACCATGATTGGTCCAATCATCCTGCGGTTCAAGTACTAACGCGTTAAACGGCACAGCGACATCATACGTAGTAGCGACGTACTCTTCATATACTTCGCCCGCATTATGCTCATACGGACGATCATCCCAATCATCGCCATACCAATCTTTAAGATGGTCATCGCCAAGGTAAAAGCGAATAACATTGCCCTTGCGCGCAAAATCAATAATCTTCATCAGTACTCCTCCACTCCGAATGTATCGGCAAGTTCCTCATAATCATATTCACGATTTGTAAGCATTTCGTTATACTGTTTAATAGTGTAGGAAGGGTCAAGTTTAACAATACAGTAGGCAATATCATCATTCGCACATGTATCGTAGTAGCTATGAAAAGCATTGTCACGCTGCGCCTGGGAAGTAATGCGCCCTTCATCCATGTCCCAATAGACATAATCTTCGGCCCGTTCATAGAGAATGTCAGTAATCTCAGAATAGCTTTCAATGATGGCACGAGACATTTCTTTGGCAACATCTTTTGCGGTAGCGATGTCAGGTAACTCTTCTAACGACCACATTTCCATGCCACACAGACCGCCATAAATACCATCAAAGCTATGAATTACATACACGCTCATTCTGATTTACTTCCTTTCCCTTTTCTGTATATATATTATACTACAATTTTTAGAAAAGTCAAATCTCTCGTATGCCATAATGAGTGAGCAGTTGTCGCATATTTGCGGTTCCAACAGGGTTCATAGAATGGATATGAAAAGCGATAACATGTACACCATTCTCAATTACATAGCGGCAAATATCGTAACCATTGCGCTCAACGTCGTTGTCCTCATCAAAGCCAAGGTCATGGTCAAGGTCAAGAATAAAAACGCTGTCAGGATGTGCCTGAAAGAAATCAATTGCCTCCATATAACTACGGATAATATGAGGCTCGTATTGGCTTTGAATGGTTAAGCTGCGGTAGAAACGATCATCAGTACGAATATCGTCCACGTACAGGAAGTAATTCATCTCTTCTTCTCTCCTTTCATATATATTATATCAAAAACTTTTATTTATGTCAACCTTTTACCAAGGCAGATTTCGCTCCTCGGAGTTTGGAAATAATTTCCAACCACGCGCTACGCCATTCTCAATATACCACCAAGCATCATTTGGGTCTGTTTGATACCAGATAAAGTTTTCGGCTGTTACAACTTCAGGACTAAAATCATCTACATCTTTCCATTGTACAAAAATAGTGTCTTCGCGCACGGAGGCTTCATCAATTGCGGCTAAAAAATCTTTTTCAGTTATCAATGGTTGTTGTCTTACTTGTGCCATTCTTCTACCTCTGCACCATTATGCTTTAACCATTCTTGTACTGCCCATCGCTCACTACAAGGATTATCATATTTTTCAAAGAAAATAAAGGCAAAATCAAAATCTTTTATATCGCTATCATAAGCAATGCGCTCATGTAAATTAAATAAGTGATACATAAAATGTTTAAAATTAATTGCTTCTAGTTGTTTTGTATATTGCTTTAAAAACTCACAATCTTGAGGATGCTTAGGGTCGCATTTTCCATTACAAAGGCCATCACAGTTATGGCCGGGCTTTAATGGCGGGCAGTCAATTACCCATACGCCGCGTGCGTCTTGTCCAAGTGGCCGCCATTTAGGAGGCCAAACGGTAGTATTAAGCCCGATTAAGTTAGTAGGAAAATTACGTACCTACGCCCAATAGGAAGTATACAGTTTCATTCAGATACTTGCTCCTGAAAATAATTATAAATTATTTGTAAACATTCATCCAACATATCATTTGCTTTTTCATAGGCCATACACTTTGCTTCTGATTGCCCAAAGAAGTCACTATCAGGAATCCGTAAATCTTCAAGACTATTGAATAAATCTTCTGGATACATTGTCAGTTCTCCTCTAATGGTTTTTCTACTATTTTAAACTCAGTAGTATAATATGTACCGCATCTCTCACAGCGCCCCGACCCGTATTTTAATTCAAATGACGCGCCGCAATTTTTACAATTAATAGGATAAGCTTCAATTAACGATGCTTTAATTTTATACTTCTAACCATTAATACAAATAGAATCTATATATTTTTCACCACTCATATATTCCATTGCTCCAATGATTTAGGTTCGGGCTTTTCTACATAACCGCCAGTTTCCCAATCACCTTCCCATTCAAAATACCATCTGTGCGGACAATAAGGATAGAGCCCAAAGGGCGTTTCAATTACCATTGCGGCTGGATAGCTGCCTACTTCATAAATATCGCCCCAATTTTCTTGCACGCATCGAATAGCATCAATTTTTTCTAAATAATGTGCTCTTGTATCATATTCTGGTAGGGCTACATCGGTTTCTTTGGGAAGCTCTGTAAATGTAATTACTCTATAAAAGTGTTCTTCTTGCATTGTGTCCTCCAATAAAAAACGCGCCGGAAGAGTTTCTCTTTTACAGATTAAATCAAACGACGCTAAATAATCTGAGTGGTCAGACTCGAACTGACGGCCTGATGCTCCCAAGGCACCCGCGCTACCAACTGCGCTACACCCAGATAACAGCCCCTCTCCGATTCGAACGGAGACCCGCGGTGTCAGCCACGCTTACGCTTTTAGAGAGCGCTGTTGTAGACCATTCAACTAAGGGGCTATAATATACTATTCACCAATCACCTTATAGTACTTTATATTCCCGGCCATTCTCCATTACAATGGTAGAATTGATTGGTTTCCTCATTTTCTATATATATTATACCATAATTTTAGAAAAAGTCAAATACTTATCTTCTTTAGGATGCTTAAACGCGTACTCATAAGCTCTCCAATCCAATTTTTCTAAAATGGTTGTTAATTCATAATTACCTTTTGAAGAAGTAGCCAAAGGAACTAATAATTTAATCAATGCTTTCTTTTCTTCTTTATTAAGAAAAAGTAATTTCATTCCATTCGCCCCTTTCTTACATATATATTATACCATAATTTTCAAAAAAGTCAAATAAAAGGTGTGCTATTACGCTAAAGGCTACCTATATTTATCCGCGAGCATTTGTCAATGGGATTACTCATTGCATAGCCCATTGCATATCTTGCTTTGACGGTACGGGGCCACTCTTTAAATGATGGCTGCTTCTAAGCCTACATTCCTTTATTTAACTTACTTTTTAACCCTACGTACACTTCTAATTCTTACCGCGGGCTTAACCTTAATTTCTTGTAGAGGAGCAACGCTATAATGTCCTACAATATCAAAATCTTGTACAACCACACGATAAACGCCGGTACGCGGGATGGTAACTGCCGCAGAGTTACTTACGACTTTCCAGGCACCATTTTCTTGCTTGTACCAACAAACAGGACTAGTACCCTAACCAATAATTTTTACAGTAATAGGTGTAGAATTACGTACTTTGGCATAGGTCGCGGCCGAAGCACATGAAAATAGTAACAACATTACCATAAAAATTGCCGCAATTTTCTTCATTGTTCATCACCACTTAAAGTTATATATTCAGAAGGACTGCCAGTTGCACAATCGTCGCAATATGGACTAATCCATCCTTTACTCATTTTTGTCGCGGGTTTGCCGCAATTAATACAAGTATGCTCGCTTAATGCTTCATACTTTTCTAAAATTGTCTCTAAACGCCGAGTAGTAAAGTTACCATACCAATGTAAGTATCCAAACTTTTCTTTTATTTGCTCAACACGATATTCATCTAGTAATTTTTCGCCGCCTTCATCTAGCAGTGCGTCTCTAACGTCTGCGCATAGTTGCTCGCCAAAAGCTTTGCGCCATCCATCCGGCATATCATCTAATTCAGTATATTCATAGTTCCACTTTGGCGGCGGCGTATCAGGATTACCCGGCCAATAGCCCTTTTCTTCCGTTGTAATACGTTTTCCGCTAAAACGATTAAATGGAATTAGAAAAGGATAAAGATCACACAATCGCTTATTTTCATATCTTACTTCTTCAGATACTTGCTCTTCTTGCGGCTCCTCATATATTTTCTTTTCAAAGTTATAATCGGTATTCATGTTGTCCTCCGTAAAATTGCCTGTATATGAGTACAAGCGTCGGGGTTAAACATTCCATATTCATCTTCCCATTTGTTTAGTAAATACGGAAGCTGATAATGATTTTCAAATATTACATCATAAGAGCGCTGCGCTACCACAGATTCTACTCGTGCTACAAAGTTGCCTAGATTCCAGGCATAATAGTCTTCTGCCATCTCTTTGTCCCAATCATTATCTTTCCACTGATACTTCATTAGAAAGTGCGTTAAAGAACGCCATTTACAAATTGGGCCATACGATGCGCAAAAATCTTCTAACTTTTCAGAGTCTACTTTACTAGTGATTGCGGCCAAAAGTGACTCTGGTACTGTTGCCGCACGGTGGTCATAGTTAAAGAAGTACATATCACGAATCGTAATATACTTCGGCTGGAGAGTATCAATAATTAGCTTTAAGTCATCAAAGCATTTCTCTCCATAAGTGTTTGCCTGCGAGTATACTTCATGTAGAACGCAAGAAAAATTAACACAAATCTCGTCAGGCGAATATTGAGATAGAATCAAACTAAGCATTAATTTAAGGCTAGACCAATGGAAAAAACTTACATTTTCGCTGTACGTATCATTGCGGCGATGCGCCATATCAATTAGTTCATCATTAATATCATAGCCATAGAATGTAGTATTGGGAAACAACTTCCCAAGCTCACGAATTAAGGCGCCATCAGCGCATCCAAAATCTACAACAAGTTTCGCATTTCCAATTTTATCCATAAAGAACGCTTTGTCCCAAATAGACTTTGACATTTCCTCTGTGTACTTCACTAAATCCATCTTATCCTCCTTAAATTAAAAGCCGAATATCAGACTTGAACTGATAGCCCTCTGCTTACGAAGCAGATGCTCTGGCCAATTGAGCTAATTCGGCATCAAGGCTACGATAAAAGCAGCTCGTAGCCAAATAAGTCTCACAGTGGTGCGCTTATACTGCTATCAGAGGCGTTGTGAGAACAGGCAGTCATTTCTGTATAGTTCTATAAGTATACGTTGGTATACTATATTCTTTTGACCATTTACCATTGCCGAAGTAGAATCGAAAATAATCGTTATGCTCTTCTACTCCTTCAATTTCATATTGACTACTCATTTCAAGCCAATGATTTGTCAATTCAATGATCACGGCCACTCTCCGAGCGGCATTCCAAGACCAGCACGCTCAACATTAGTATTAAAGAATACGCCTTCTGTCGCGGGGCCAGTTAGAAGTTCATCAGCAATAGTTTCGTATAGAGTACTAATAACGCCATGACAATCGTTTAGGTTATCAGCCGCGAACTGTACTACGCAATTGTTGAACACAACATAAGTTGTACCAATCCACTGATAGCCTTCCTCAGCAGGACAAACAGAATACGCATAAGCAGGATTGCCCTTAAAAGCAGCATCAAACAGCTCAACCTTGCTAGTGAAAATACGATTAGAAGGAGTGCCATCAACCATAACCTTTAGCTTTACATTGCCGAAGCTAACTTCCTCGGGTAGAATCTGTTGAAGCGCGGCAACCTTATCGCCGTTATTACAAGCAAATACAATAGACGGCTCGGAACCACCAAAGTTACAATTACATGCAATCTGGGGATCGCCGTCAAATAGAGCCTCAAACTTACGAATTGTAATAGTCCAAGGTGGTAGAATCTTTAGTCTTGCATCACTCATATCTTATACCTCGTCTTAATTTATTTTGCTTTGCCGCCGAACATCCTATTGGAACGCTTGCACCTCGCGGGACTTCTATTGTCAGCTATTGCCGGCAGAACTTGAACCATTAACCGTGGCGACAGGCTTTCCATAACGACGCCTGTTGGAAAACTTTTTGAAATGACAGGCAAGCA
>Ga0247610_10003010_pt1 | contig 18904 bp, 20 predicted proteins | sample 174DNAGHGhighgp2_FD_193483 | JGI IMG/M metagenome (GOLD analysis project Ga0247610, IMG submission 193483) | Sheep rumen microbial communities from Palmerston North, Manawatu-Wanganui, New Zealand - 1742 DNA GHGhigh gp2 | ecosystem: Host-associated > Mammals > Digestive system > Stomach > Rumen...
GGTATGCGATTTCTTCGGCATTAGAAATTGTAACCACGTATTTGGTAATCGGCTTTACGATAGTCTCTATGTCGGCCTCTTGAATGCCAACTTGCCTTAACGGAAGTCCGGATGCCTTAACAGTCTGATCATACGATTGTTGGCCAGAAACAACAATCATCGGGATGCTGTCTTGCCATGCATGCAAAACACCTGTAAGCGTATTCGTGCCTGCACAACCTGTAGTAACGAGGCATGCTCCCAAATTGTTGTTATAGAGAGAATAAGACAAAGCCGCCATAGCAACAGCCTGCTCATGGTGCATTCCCACGCCCTGAAGAGACTCACTTCTTCTAAGTGCGTCCATAAGATACACGCATTGCCCACCCGGAACATAGAACAGGTGCTTCACGCCTTCGTCGGCGATACGCTTTAATATGTAATCAGCAACTCGAATCATAAAAAATCCAAATCAGTTTAATTCAAACATTACTATATAGCATATAGAGTAACATCTAGGAAACCTCGCGTATTTTGACTATTTCTCAAATACAGCCTATACTTATTTTCTGTCATCAAATTGATAAAAAAATGTGGTATAGTAATAAGATCATCTTTTTTATGATACACCCTAGTTGCAAATTTAGGTTTATATTTCATTATGGTTTTTACAGAGCCTTTCAACGTGTCAAGTTCGCTTCCTTCTATATCCATAAGAACCGAATCAATTGGGCCAAACTCATCCATAATACTATCTATCGATCTTACTGGAATTTTAACGCAATTTTCTTCATTAGCATTCTCGTTGTTTACAAAGGTACTTCCGCTGCCACCTTGTTGGTCAAAAAGCAAAACATCATCTTTGGAAGCTGTTCCAAATTCAAAAGTTCTTATCCTTGCAATGCCATTAACTTTATCGCACAAAATCTTGTAATTTTTTTGATCTGGTTCCAAAGCAAAAATATTTGATTGTATTTTTTTGTTTGTTAGATATTTATCAAGTTCCAATGCCGTTTTTCCGTTGTAAGCACCACATTCAACAATTATTCCTTCCGTTTCTGAGTTATACAATATGTCGTAATCATAATCATGCAAGCTATCTTGATTAAGCAGCCCAAGAAGTTCTGAACGGCCGGATATACAAGTGTTCAAATACTCCACCATAATGCGTTTTGACAGTTCATCACATAACGCATCAAAAGTCATTTGGAAAGCTTCGTAATTATCCAATAGATATTTATACGTAATAAAATCATAATCGAGATAACAATGCTCAAATTCAAGTATTTCAACACCAGGTGCGCAGCGAAAAACCTTTGCGATTTTCTCTCTCAAAAAAGCTTCTTTCCCTATTAGAGTTTCAAATCCAATTATCAATATAGGTGTTCTATACCGTTTCAAATCGCTTAGCTTTATAACATTTGCTTCTTTATTTTCATTGTAGTATTCGTCATCTATGACAAAGAAATCAATGTCAATTGACCATTTTTTTAAATATTTTACGATATAGCTTGCATATACACCATTACCATATATGCCAACAGGGTTTTCTGATTTAATGATTTTCTCAACATTCTCAAAAATGAGATTTGTGTTGTACTTGATATTTTTCAACAGATTTTTATCCATTATATTCATAGCAATTACCTCAATCCACCATCTACTCGAATCACTTGAGCCGTAATGAACGACGCATTGTCCGAAGCAAGGAATGCTACTGCATTTGCAATTTCTCTCGGTTCGCCTTTGCGCTTCATTATGTTCATCGAAAGAGCAACCTTTTCATCTTCTTCGTTCATGCTATTGCCCATATCTGTAGCCGTAAGGCCCGGTGCAACAGCATTTACGCGAATATTGAACGGCCCGTACTCAACAGCAAGCCTTTTCACTTCGCCGATGATTGCCGCCTTGCTGGCACTATATTCGATGTTAGCACCGCCATCAAACGCTGCTGAAGAAGAAACATAAACAATGCTCCCTCGCTTATTCCGCATCATGCTTCTTGAAAGCTGTTGTGTCAAAAGCATTTGCGAAAAGAAGTTTATTTCAAACACGTCTTTAATCGTTTCCATTTTTGTCATGGCAAGCGAGTTCAGCGGCAGTCCGACACCGGCGTTGCACACAAGAATGTCTATAGGAACTTTTGTGCCGAGAATCTGTTTAGCTCCGGCACGCACACTTTCTTCATCTTTAAGTTCCACATAAATAGGCGTAATGGTCACGTTGTATTTGCTAGCGAGTTCGGCAATCAAATTCGTAAACTCTTTCGACTCTTTTCTGATAACGGCAAAAACATTTGCCCCGTTCTCGGCAAAATTTTCAAGAATCGCTCTACCAATTCCGCGGTTGCAGCCCGTTATTACCGCTGTTTTATCCTTTAGCAACATGCTTCTCATCCCTATTAATTCATCTTTCGTAAATATAAACAACTCTGGACATTGCCTCGATCATCCTGAAGCCGTCCCAGGTGAATTCAAGGCCCATTGTGTCGCCAATATCGACCACTCTATCAACCCCGCGCACGCCTTTTTGAAGCACAAAGTCCACAACAGAGCGTTTGTCTATCCCGAACACGGCAATTGTCTGGCACATCTTGCCCATTATAGGTACAATATCGTCTAACGAATCTGCTGAATACTGAAAAAAGAAGCCGCCGCTCATCTTATAGTTCATCACGTCGCGTGTCAGTTTTTCGACGTCAACTATAAAGAGCTTGTTGCCCTTTCTTGTTAGACGAACATCGTCCTTCTTCATAGAAAGTTCGGTCGCCATCGAAAGTTTATCAACCGCCTGAATCGGTTGGAGTTCGTAGCGTTCCGAAATTTCTTTTTCAAGAGCATTCCAGAACAGCTTTTTTGCTTCGTCTATGCTATCGCCAGCATTCAGCCACACAACGATTCTCGGCGAACTGCATGCATTCTGGTCGGTGTAATAGGTGTCCGTATAAAACTTCTTGGCGATATCCGAAATGAATGCATTGCCCTTGTCGGGGTTAGTTGCGTGTTTGAGATATTCAGCAGCATCAAGTATCGCAACGGAATGCCTGTCTGCAAAGCACATCTCGATGGCTCGTGGCGGAATCGGGCAACGCCTAATTTGCTCGATAGTCCTGTTGCCACCCCAAATGATTCGAATGTCGCAAATACTAGAAAGGTATGCTGTAATTTCATCGCTATGCTCATATCTGACAATGCAGATATAACGGTTCATTTCAGCAAATTCGGGTTTTTGGAAAATCCTCTTGATTGCAGAACAGATGATATCAACTTCTTCGAACTCCTTGTTCGAGACCCTGATAATGCAGATGTTCCCTGCAAGGAGCGAAGATGTCATAGAAACTGCAAAATTCACAGGGACATTCGACGGCGCTATGTGGAAGGCTACTCCTCGGCCAATACGGATGACATCCTCCCGGACAAATTCCTTCTTGGCCTGTTCTAGCGAAGCCTTTCGAATCCAGTAGGCATAAGACATCACGTCCAAATGTTCCCTGATACACGGAATTGCCAGCAGTTCTCTAGAAAGTTCAGACAAGAAGCCGACCGCCTTGTCAGAGAACATCGGCAAAGCAGGAGTGTTTGCGGCACCCTTTATGGTATCTACACTTCCAACTAGATACTTGATTTTATTTTCCAACACATCCGTCATAGCTTCATCTTGTCCGCATAAGTATCGCTGCAGCCCCTAATTTCGGCACTCTTCAGGCGACCGATTATCTTGATATACTTTCCTTTTCTTCCGCATGGGCAGTCGTCTTCACCAAGAACCATTCCCTCATCTTCTGTAAGGAGCGAATGTCCCGGATACGAATGCGGGAGAACCGAAACAGTCTGCATGATTCCCTTTTCGCCAATTCCCTTAACAGAAAAGTCCTCGGGATCTCTGATAATCACATCGGAATAGTTACTTGCGTGCAAATGACCACATTCGCATTCTGCATATATACAGCCGGTCTGTTCCACCATGCCGTAATGGTCAAGAAAATGGCCAATTTTCAAAGTTTCTCTCATTCTCGACTTGAATTCATCCTGAGATATGCTATCGGAAATAAGTTTTTTCCAGCCACCGCCCGTCATCAAGAATGCATCCGAAAGGTCATAATCCTTGATGTTGAATGGTCCGCCATTTTCAAATACCCTGTATAGATGTTGCCACACGATGAACGTGAAACCGAACATGACAAATCTTTGCCCACTGTATTTATCCAGGAACGCCTTCACCGCATCGACATTAAGAGTCATGTCATCGTTTAGGGCAAAGACCATTTCTTTGGCGACAACCTGGAGTCCCATGATGGCAGCACCGCGGGCAGTAAACATCTGTCGATTCCGGACCGTTTCCTTGGAATCAATCACAAGTAACGGAAGTCTCTTTTTACCCCAATAGTCGCCAAGAATCTTAATCATGACCTTCTGCTGGATCATCGCTGTTTCTTTATCTACAAAAATCTTGGAAACGCTTTGGCCTGTCGTTCCCGAAGAAGTCATCGTCTTGAAGACTTCCTCACGCGGGATGCTCAGCAAATCAACATTCTTGAAAAGCCGCACCGGAAAAAAGGGAATGTCGGCAATAGTCTTGACGTTTCGCTCGTCAAATCCTATGGCGTTGAGAAATCTCGCATATTCCGTACAATGTTCCTTATGGAACTTTGTCAATTCTAAAAGTTCCTTTGTGAGGAGAGCGTCCTTTGCGCCCTTCTCCAAATCATACGGTTCATGTTCGTAGAATTCTTCTATCATCTAATCTCGCTTGCAATTTTCTCTGCAATTTTCACATCCGTAAGGCCAGCCTGTTCCCATACATACCTTTGTGAACCCGCATTGCAGAATGCATCCTGGAATCCGATAAAAACTTGCCTCGGGGCATTCGACTTTGTCGCCTTATATTCTGCAACGGCACTCCCCATACCGCCAAGGACATTATGTTCTTCGACGGTAAAAATGGTCTTGTAATTTTGGAATATCTTGTCCAGCCCCTCTTTATCGATGGGCTTGATGGTATGCATATTGTAAACCGCAACGTTTACGCCCTGTTCGCTGAGCATCTTAGCGGCAGACAAGGATTCGTTCACCATTAACCCTGTAGCGATAATGGCGGCATCCACACCTTCCTTAAGTCGAATCAGTTTGCCGGGTACAAACTCATAGTCTTCTTTGTAAACGATCGGCGCATTTAAACCACCGGAGAGCCTGATATACATTGGCCCGTCAGTTTCTGCGGCATACTCAGCCACCTTTACGGCCTCAAGGCTATCCGCCGGAGAAAATACGGTCAAGTTAGGTAGCACCCTTGTAAATGCCAAATCTTCTGTCGCCCAATGCGAAACGCCCGACTTGGCCGCAACGACACCCGCAGCAGAACCGACAATCTTCACATTCAACTTAAGGAATGACAAATGTTGCCGCACATGTTCAAGGCTCCGGACTGCGATAAAAGATGAATAAGTTGTCGCAAAAACATTATACCCGTCCATCGCAAGCCCTGCGGCAATGCCAACCATGTTCTGTTCGGCAATGCCAACATTCAAGAACTTGTTCGGAAACGCTAGCCTATACCTATCCATTCCAGAAAGTATCGCAAGGTCTGCCGTCAAGAGTTTGACATTCTCCTTTTTCTCGGCAATGTCGGGCATGGCGATGGCAAAGAACGCTCCACGCTGGCCAAGTCTAGCCCAGGTCCTGATATCTTTCGATGCTATTTCCTTCATTTTGCACCTCCAGAAATCTCGGCCACGGCCTGTTCATATTCCTGCTGCGACAACCTATGATGATGCCATTCGGGCCTGTTTTCGATAAAGGAAACGCCTTTGCCCTTTATGGTATCAGCGATGATAACGTGCGGTTTACCTTCTTCATTTTCTGAAAATGCCTTAAGCAGCGATTCTACGCTATGTCCATCACATTCAGACACGAACCAGTTGAAACTTTTCATCTTGTCTGCCAGGTTTTCAATCGGCATCACATCTTCGGTGTTTCCGTCATAGGAAAGGTGATTCCTGTCGATAATGGCCGTCAAGTTATCCAACTTAAAATGCGGAGCTGCCATGAACGCTTCCCATATCGAGCCTTCGTTCAGTTCTCCGTCGCCCATCAATATGTAGATGTCTCTGTTGCTCTTTCTTTCTTTGGCGGCAAGAGCAAGCCCGATGCCCACCGAAATCGCCATTCCAAGACTTCCGCCAGAATATTCGAGTCCTATTTCTTTTCTTTCCGGGTAACCAGTCAGACGGCCACCATCCTTTTGAAATTCTAGAATTTCCTCATGCGGAATAAAGCCAACCTCCGCTAGTGCAGGGATATGCGCAAGCACGCAATGGTTCTTGCTCGGGATAAAGATATCCCTTTCTGGGTTCATCGGATTTTTAGGAGAAACATTAAGGATTTCTCCATAAAGAGTCGCAATAATTTCTATGGCAGACAAACTTCCGCCAAGATGCGAACCATTATTACCTGAAGCGAGAGCCATGTCCATCGCATCAAGCCGCATCCGCTTGGACATTTCCGTAAGCATGCGAACATTATCTGTCGAGCAGTCTATTTTTTTATTGTGAATGCCCATTAGACACGGCCTCCATCGAGAACCATGATATGGCCTGTCATGTAAGCGGCGTCATCCGACGCAATATAGAGCGCAGCCTTGGCGATTTCTTCGGGTTTGCCCATCCGGTGAATACTCATCCGGTTCAAAACCTTTTCCTTTTCTTCGTCAGACTTGTAATTGCCCATCTGGGTGTCTACAAGTCCGGGCGCAATTCCATTCACGCGAATATTATATGGCCCAAGTTCCTTGGACAAGGACTTTGTAATCCATATCAGGGCAGCCTTACTTGATCCATATGCAAGGTATCCCGGAGAGGTCTCAATACCCCCTACGGAACACATATTAATGATGCAGCCAGATTTTTGTCGCATCATCACGCGAGACACAAGTTGCATCAGCTGGACTTGCGCAAACACATTCACTTGATAGACTTCCTTCAGTTTATCAAGGGACGTCATGGTAAAAAGACCACCGAAAGCAACACCTGCATTGTTAATCAAAACATCAATCTTCTTCTTGTCCGCGAAAATAGATTTCATCCCTTCCTTGATTTCTTCTTCGCAGCTCAAGTCAAAATAGACGGGCTTAATCTCCACTCCGCAGTCTGCCGACAGGTCGTCTAAAAAGGTTTCAAAGGATTCGTCTTGTTTACGGGCACAGGCGTAAATATCGTATCCGGCATGGGCGAAAGTTTTCACAAATTCTTTTCCAATGCCTCGATTCGAACCCGTTATAATTGCGGTCTTTTTCTGATTGTCCATGACTGCCACCGGTTGTCCTAAACAGTGTAAATTTCTTTTAGTAATATATATTATTTAATGCTAGCGCGCAATAAAATCAACCAATTGCAGGGGATTCTGCACACAGGCAATATGCGGAAATTTGGCTATATCGGCTTCGGTCTTGAAACCGTAGCCGTAGGTCACGCCAATAAATGGGATTCCCAATTGTGCGGCACTTTCCGCATCGCTGGAACTGTCGCCAATCAAAAGACTCTCAGCGGGAGCAACACCCACCAAATTCATAGCCTTTTCGACAATCTGGTTCTTGGTCATGGTCGCCGCTGCATCGGAACCGCATATTGCATCAAAGAAATGCGCCATTTCGAATTTTTCAAGAAGTTGAACAGCGTGGTCTTCGCGTTTGTATGTCGCAACTGCAAGCGAAAAATGCTCGTGAAGAGCGGTAAGACACTCTTCCATGCCAGCATAGCGGTCAGCCAAAAAGACATCGCCTTTCCCGTATTCCTCACGAAAAGCCTTCATCACCGCATCTGCAGTATTTTCATCGGCATCGAACAATTCAAGGAAACGTTTTTTTAAAGGAGGGCCGACAAAGGTTTTGCAGGTCTCCTCATCGGGAACCTTGAAACCCATTTTGCCCAGTGTTGACGCAATACATTTCGAAATACCACTGCCCGTGTCGAGCAAAGTTCCGTCAAGGTCGAAGATGATCAATTCAAAGCTTCCACGTCGCATCAAAACCCAGTATCCGTTCGCATAGCACGTTCTTTATCATGTTCGTCAGAAATAAGACTCGACAAACATTCCATGTATCACTTCAGGGTAAACCATATATACCTAATCTAGTTTTTGACGTTATCTATACGAAAGAACCGCTTTCTTTCTTATACATTTCCTCTATCGCCGAAGGCCCTTCCCACCAGAGTTTATTTTTCTCATTGAGCAGCATTTGACCTGTGTGAGACTCCAAAAATTCCGGCAACACATCCGTAGGATCTCGCTGTTGTTCTTTGGCGATATCCTCTACAACCATTGTCGTTAGCAAATCTATGGAAGCGTCAATTTGTTCCTTCGTCACATCCATACTTTTTCGCACCCCTTAAAAGCCAAATTTCCTATAGCCTTCGTAGTCCTAAAACAATACTGATTTTTCAATCGTTCCGGCAACAGAAGTCCTATGCAAATCGAATCCGCCGTAACTGAGCCAACAGGACCAAAAGCCCTAGCCATATAGTTGACGATTGTACTATTTGTAGCGTCGTTAGCTACTTTCCCTGCAACAATATCAAAACCTTTATATTCTTCCACTACATTAACGAACGCTCCCATCTTGCGATGAGCAACAATGCAATGAAGCCATTCAACATCGGCTGTTACAAAATACTTAACATTGCAGAATTCGTTTTCTCTATAGATAAACGACGAAACGATTCCGTAATTTATATTTGCAGGAATTTTCCTATTTTCAATCATGCGCTGTGTTGATATTTTCGCAAAAGAACACGCCTGATTATGGTCAGTTGTCAGATAAAAGCCTTGACCAAAGTCCTTGAACTTTGAACATTTTTGCAAGTCGGGTTCTTTAACTTCGCAATAACTCCCATGATATAGGAGTATGCCATCTTTCAGCTGTTCAAGCATTCGCACCTTCCCTTGAAGCAAGGTATTGCCGAACATCATCCAGCACGGCCAAGTCACCCTCTATATGGAACAGTTCCCACATTTTCGCAATATAGTGAAAGACCCCCTTCGTTTTGAAGAGTTCCACAACGTCGCGATACGGCTTGCGCCATTGTTCTGCAGCAAGTCGCACCAACCGGGTCTGCATATAGATTATTTGAGACTGTTCTTCCATGTTCGTATCTTAATATACTTTATTACACCCCAAAGAATTCAAACACCTTTCCACAGATATACTCGATTTCTTCTTCTTTCAGTCCATAGAACATCGGCAAGCGAAGCAGGCGATTGCTTTCATTAGTAGTGTACTTATCTTCGCCATGGAACCAGCCGAAGCGCATGCCCGCGGGCGATGAATGCAGAGGCACATAGTGAAACACCGCGAGGATTCCGTTGTAAGTCAGGTGTTTCAAGAGCGCCGTTCGCGTCGCAAGATCTTCCACCTTCAGATAGAACATGTGCGCATTGTGTTTGCAATGTTCCGGAATGTACGGCAACTCAACCAGGCCCTTTTCGGCAAGGGGCGCGAGCCTTTCACGATAGGCGTTCCAGCACGCCATGCGTGCGTCATTGATGATGTCGGCGCACTCCAGTTCAGCGTAAAGATAAGCCGCGTTCAATTCACTCGGCAAGTAACTCGAACCCAACTCCACCCAAGTGTATTTATCGACTTCACCGCGATGGAACTGGCAACGGTTCGTGCCTTTCTCACGGATGATCTCTGCACGGTCGTTGTACTTGGGGTCATTGATGAGGAGCGCTCCACCCTCGCCCATGCTGTAGTTTTTTGTCTCGTGGTAGCTATAACAGCCAAAATCACCCAAGGAGCCGAGAGCGCGTCCCTTGTAAGTCGCCATCATGCCCTGCGCGGCATCTTCGACTACGAACAAATTATGTCGTTTCGCGATTTCGTTTATCTTGTCCATCTCGCAAGCGACCCCCGCATAGTGGACCGGCACAATTGCCTTCGTCTTTTCGGTAATCGCATCTTCAATAAGTTTTTCGTCAAGGTTCATCGTGTCAGGGCGGATATCCACAAACACACACTTGGCACCCTGCGACACAAACGCATCGGCCGTGCTCACAAAAGTGAACGACGGCATAATCACCTCGTCGCCGGGAGCGATATTACAGAGACGGGCGGACATTTCCAGCGCGTGCGTACAGCTGGTGGTCAGGAGCGCCTTCACGGCCCCCGTATGCTTTTCGAGCCATTCATGACAACGCAGGTTAAATGTACCGTCACCACAAATACGACCGCTCTCCACAGCCTGTTTCACATAATCGAATTCCATCCCCACAAAGGGAGGCTTGTTAAAAGGAATCTTTTGCATACTCGAAATATAAACTTTATTTTACCAAACGGTTCGCCATCCACAAAAAAATCCATCAATTCAACACCACAAACGGCACCCATCGACGGTAGAATTTCCGCTGAAATTCCAACGGAGACAGAATGGGTTCGTGATCACCCTGCACAATAAAGCGCACATTAGGGTGTTTTTTTGCCAGATCAGCAATAATCCGTAATGTTCCGAACAGGCGTTCATAGTAGAGCTTTTCACATTCAGCAGGATCATCGCTAATAGGGAAACGAGTGTCGCGGGTGGTCCAGGCGATAAAATGTCTGACGGAATCCGATTGGTTGAGTAAAAAATCTATCTTCGCCGCCATCTCAACGTCGGCAGTTGCAGAATCAGTCCAGATGGCATTTTGGAAACCGATGTTACAGATGTACTTATAACGCCACTGAATGGTGGAGTCGCCCCCAAATAAGAAAGAGGTTTTATAACCAAGAGCAGCAAACCTATTCGGCATGAACAGGGAATCGCGACGTCTTGTAGAATCTCGCCAAGCAGAATCTAGCAAGTCTTCACGCTCCGCTGTTCTAGTGCGACTATACATTCTGAAATGGATGCCCCGTTCTCTCAAGACCCCATCAAATACGGCTAGTTCTTTTGCATACATGGTGGAGTCCATTGGAATGCCCCAAGACTCCACAAGAATAACAACATTGCTGCGGGACGTGTCTACATAGTAGCGAGTTACAGAAACAGAGTCAGTCGCATTGTTCGTTTCTCTAAAATTTTGAGTCAAATTATTCCGAGACCAGTTTGGGTTCGGAGCGGTTCTAGTCAACCATCTTACAACAGGGAACTCAAGCATTGGTTGACTCGGGAATAAAAGCATCAAATAAAAATGCGAGAAAAAAACAACAAATAAAAAGAAACTTATTCCTTTTAGTGGAAATGATTCTATTGGCCTCAGCAAAAGAATCGCCATGCCGCAAGTAATGAACGGGATTATAACACGCCAGCCCATCGACCAGCCCTTATATGAAAGGATGTTTTGCAAATCAACAACACCAGCCAAGACCATAACCATAAATAGAACAAACAACAAAGGAACCTTTATTCTTAGCCGAGAATCCCTCACAAAAAGAAATAACAAAAGTAGAGTCAAAATACTATAAACAAGCAATCCGTGGACAATATCTTGCCCTCTCTCAAACGTACTCAAAAACGGAGTAATGCTTATTAACGATGTCGCAATTAACGGATAAATTATTCGTTTCATTTCTGTATTTCTATTAAAGATTTAGAATCAAGAGAATATTTATAAACCATCATACCATTAAAATTACGCACAGTATCAATTTTCACATTTTCATAATGATGTTGTTCCAAAAAATCCTTTAATGAAGACTCATCAACAACATAAACATTATTCAGCACAACATCTTTTAACGGATTAGAGATTCCACGTTTGCGAAGCGCATTCTCTACATCAGGAAAATACGGAGTCCAAAAGCCTAAAGAAATAACACGTTCCCAGCTCCCCTGAGGTTCTGTCAGATAAGGCGGAAGTTTATGATCTGAAAGCAAAACATATGTATTCGTAGCCATCAAAAACACTGTTGAATCGGAGGTGGAATCAGCAAAATTCAAAAAACCAACATAGTCAACAGTATCCTTTGGATCGTCAACCACATCACCCGTATTTACAGATCGAGTTTGTGTAGCCGAAATTGCATAGACATATAAATTCAGCAAGCAAAGAAAAAGAACTATTCCTACGAATATTTTCTTAGACATTTTCAAATGCTGCTTAAAAAAAGGAATTGTCAAAACAATCGCATAAAACCACAGGCATATTTCAACTCGATAAACCAGACGTAACCGAAAAAAAAGAAAAGCCAATAATAACGAGGTTATCAAAAAAGACATCCAAGGCCAAAACCATTTCTTTGGTGAACTCAGAAACAGAACTAAACTGAATAACAACCATATTATAAAAACAGGTCTTTGCGAAGATGTTCTCAACAAAGTCAATATATATACCGGAAAGTTTCGTAGATACATTTTATTAGTATATCGTTCAATCACATTCGTCACAATGCGAATACTTTCCGGAGCAAACACCTCGCTATCATAAAAATTCCAATTTTTTAATTGAGCAAAATCTTTTCCGGAATAACCAAACTCTTCAAGATCTTCATACACTGCTTGGTGATTATAATACGCTCCATCACCAAGTATAGCCCGGGGACCTTGAAAATCCATATACTTAGCATACGGTTCACTCCTATAAAGAGATTTATCAAATTCATGAAACCCGAATGCGCCAACAAACAAAAAAAGTAAACACATTACAAGTTTGGCCTTGTTTTTTAAAATTTGTTTTGCACAAGCAAAAAGTACACATCCAAACAGTGGAAGGCCCATCAAAAAAGACTCCCAACGCATCCAGGAGCCCCACCACATAAACAAAATACCTATAACAGCAAAAAGACTTGATTTAAAACTATTTTCCATTGAGGAGCTTTTTTCAAAGCCATAAACAAAAACAAGCATACCAGCGGCAGTAAGAACCGCTGCACATTGAGTAAATTGCAATACTAGATAGAAATCGTTTGCGAAAGCGGTCAACAACAATATTGTTAACACCACGCCCCATTTTTGCCCTATCATTTTTATCAAAACATAAGAAACAATCACAAGCGATACAAAAACAGAGAATACCTCTCCTATGTAATACCAACTAATCTGCGGGAAAACATAATACAATGGTAGAAGACAATACCCATACAGAGCATTCACAAATGTCAAATGAACATTATACCCATTACCAAAAATACCAGAAAGTATTCCTGCCATAAAAAAATCATCTACAGCACCATACCTTAAATTTCCCCCAAAAAAACAAAGACATATAAAGTAAAGATTGATTGCCAGTGCATAAAAAAGATTTTTATTGATCATAGATATTCATCCATTAAAAGCCATTCAATATTATCACAGGAACCCAATGTGATTTGTACATTCGTCGTATTTTGGGCGTGCCCAAAATCGGGCGATGAGTCCCTTGAACAATAAACAGGACCTCTGCATGTTTTTTAGCAAGAGAAGCTATTTTACGCAACGTATCATGCAATCTTTTTCTATCCCCAGACCTAGAATCTTGCGTGGTCCAAGCAACCTTTTGATTTTTTCGGCTGACCAAAACAGAGTCTAATTTAATTGCAACAGTACTATCGCTGCATAATTGGCAGAAAATAGATTCTTTATACCCCAATGCCGGAATATATTCTTTTCGTTCATACTCTAAAGAATCGCCTCCAAAAATAAAAATCCCTGCCGAATCAGCATTACGAAGCTCAACTTGTTCGGCATGTTTTGTTCGATTTAACAGTCTTCGATGCAATCCAACCTTACAAGGCAAATCAGAAAATAATGAAAAATCTTCATCAAGCAAACTATCATCCAAAGGGACACCCCATCCTTCAACCAAAATAAGGACCTTTGTTTTTGAAGGACCTTCAATTTGATCACTCATACGTTTTTTATCAAAAATCAAACACTGTTCGCAATAATGTTGCGAAAGAGAATCTTCAGAAACGGACGGTTGCAAATGCCAAGGTTTCCCAGAGCGCAAAAGGAAATCCATCCCCAGAAAATAAAGCACTAGAGTTGACGCAACAACAACAAATAGAAAAAACAAAAGATTAATTCGGCGCCATTTATTCATCAGAAAGCTCCGATTTTCGATATTTAAGTAACAGAGACGATCCTAAATTCAATATGGTATCTACAGATAAACTCTCATGATAATGAGTTTTATAGAAATGCATGTATTTAGGCACATGATCTTCTACAACAAATACATTATTTTTTACTATATCTCGTAATGGGTTTTGCACACCACGTTTAGCTAACTCTTTTTTCATTTGTGGCAAATGGATATTCCAATAACCTATCGGGAATATATTATCCCAGCTACCAGGCGGGATTACCTTATACGCAACATCCCTCGTTTCAGCCAATCTTTTATAAGGTTCAAAAGCCAATAAAAAAACATCATCCGGATGAGACCTTGCAAATTCCAAGAACAATTTCTTTTCAACCGATGATGACGGTATAGAGACAAGTCCCCTTCGTTCAGTTTTTTCATGCGAAGGCGTCGCCATAATTGCAAAAAATGCAGAAACAACAATAATCCCGATGACAGCGATCTTCTGATACTTTAGAGTCGTTCCCCCAAAAAAGGCTTCTCCCTTAGGCATAAATGCAATTGCACTCGTTGCTGCGCATAGCCAAATTCCCGTTTCGACATGGTACACCACTCTATTGACCAACAGTAAATACCCTACACATACGCCTATGATTCCTAACGAAACCCATGGATAAATTTGGCCCTTTTTACTTGAAAATAGAATCAAAAAAACACAAAGAACAGCCCAACACCAAGCATTCATCCTAGAAAACGCATTTGACAGTACAACAACAAATGCAATCGGCATTCTTTTCTTATTTGGAACATAAACATTACGTTTCGCCACATCAGCAATCGTCTTGATGCTATCCAAGGCAAACACTTCGGTATCATAAAAATCCCAATTTTGCAAATGATAAAAATCCCTACCTTGCATACCGCGTTCTTCAAGTTCTTCATACGTTGACTCATCATCATAAAATCGACCATCACCAAAGAACGCGCGCGGCCCCTGATAAGCTGCATAGTAACTATATTCGTTATTTTGGCACAAGGTTTGATCAAATGTTTTCAGGCCACAAATCGCGACAGCACAAAGAATAATGACTACCAAAGTTTTCAAGTGTATTTTGCGTACATCCAAAAAATTCGAAAACAGCAGAAGACAGGCAAAAGGGATTCCTATCATAAAGGCGTCCGTCCGCATGACATAGCCCCCTACAAAAAAAAATAGCGAGCCAATCAAAAAAAGTGTTCTCTGTTCCAAATCACCAATAGACAGCAGCAAGACTCCCGCTGCAGTCAAAATCGTTGCGCACTGCGTAAAATTGACATTTGAATAAAAATCTGGTGCAATACAAGCCAAAAAAAATAAAGATAGCAGGCACCCCCACTTAAAACCACATCGATAAATAAATAAATAAGTTACAATAAATAAGGACGCAAATACTTCAAATACTTCAAAAAAATAGAACCATCCTACATTTGGCAACAACCAATAGAAGGGTTTTAACATATAGCCAAAGATTGCATTTATAAAATATAAATGGACATCATACGTAGACCCGTAAGCACCAGTCAGAACAGCAGACATAAAATAGTCATCAAGGCTGCCATATCGGACTATTCCAAAGACAAAATACCCTGTAAGGAACAGGCAATTCAATATTATAGCCCCCAAAATGGGATTATTCAAGCCGGATAAACGAGTATAATACATACTTTAATTATAGAGAAAAGGGCGCGATGCCACATCAACATGTTGCTCCCTTCCGCTACCGATTCTAATAAAACGGTCTTTGGAAATTAGTTGGTTACACCGCTCCAAACGCATTCAGCACATTATTTTATACAAAAAACCACCGATTAAAAAATCGGTGGTTTAAAGATTCACAGTGATCCTAGAGATTACCAACCCTGAGAAGTCATGTTAGCAAAGGTCGGAGTCAACTGAGTGCAGTTTGTGGTAGCAGAGTAAAGAATGCTATTACCATTGGAGGCCGCCTTAACCTGAATTTTCCAGTTAGCACCAGCTGCGGTAGTTGTGGTTTGAGCAGCACAGTCATTCAAAGCAACCCTATTAGAGGCGCCCCAAGCATCTGTTGCCGTGAGACCCTGAATATCAACACCAGTTGTTGCATTAATACCCGGGTTCGTACCAGCATTATACACAAAGTTCGTTGTGGTGCCGGTGCCGCTGGCAGACGTTGCGCCCGGAGCGACATAGCCGATCAAGTGCCAAGAACCGACCTTGTTGGCTTCAGATGCATAAGCATCCTGCAGCTTGATGTAGGTACCGGCGGCGGGGCCGACTTCGGAAGCCTTGGACTTAGCGATCATGCCGAACAGTTTCGGTACTGCGACGGCGGCCAGGATGCCCATGATCACGATCACGACCATCAATTCGATAAGGGTAAAACCTTGCTTTTTCATAGTGTACTCCTTGTTGTTTTGTTACACACTTTTTTGAGTTTTAGTCCCGTAAGTGGTGTTCAACTCGTTTATGTCCTTAATATACAATCATTTTTTCCAAAAAGCAATAGGTTTGTCAAAATTTTTTGCATTTTTGTCAAACTTTTTTCTCGGTTTCGTCACGTTTTTGTCACAAAGTTTTACTTTGTTCTAAACATACGATTCCGAAATTTGCCGTTTTTGGTTGAAATTCGCCACATTTCGCGACAGATTTCGATGGTGTATATATACAAATTTTTTGGACAAATGGGGAACTTTTTTCAAAAAAAGTATTCCAACTTGGAATAATTACGCAAATTTTGCAATAATTAGCACATATTTTCGCAACAAATCCATAATATTCAGCAGCCAAAATCGGGAGATTCGGCGGTCCCTTAAACGCAAAAAGCTCGGTTAAACCGAGCCTTCATTGGTTGTTTTTAGGACGCAAAGACTACTTAGCACCCGATTCCAGGCCAGATTCACGCAATTTGAGCACTTCCTCTTTGGAAAGACGCGAATACTTGACGATTTTCTCAATAGGTTCACCATCTGCAAGCATAGCTACGGCCATTGCGCGACGTTCTTCGACACGACCTTTTACTATGATTGAGGCCAAAAAGTCCTGTTCTTCTTCCGTCATTACCATATTTGCCGCCTGTTTTTCGAGATCCTTGTTCGACGCATGGTTCACAAGTAAGTCTTTTTTATTTATACAACAATATACTCTATCACAGCTCTTTGCGCAATAGATCGAACTTTCTATGGGAAAACAGGAAAGCCCGGCGTGAGCCGGGCGTCGAAGACTGTTTTCAGGAGTTTTCGAGCTACTTAAGCGAAAGCATCGTAGAAATCACATTATCCGGCACATTCTGCGAACGGAGATAATCCGCACGTTTTGTCGTCAGAGCATCATTCTTTTCGCGTTCCTGCCGTGCGCCTTTTTCTATGCCACTGGCGAGGCCTTTCGCTTGGCCCTTCAGGAAGGCTTCAGCTTCAAGAACTTCGTATTCATGATGATCGAACATGTTTGCCTCCAATGCGCTCAATAGTTATTCAAAAATTACTTAGCAAGCTTTGTTTTAATTGCAAGGACGTCTTCTTCAGAAAGTTTCGAAATGCGCACAACCTTTTCAACGGAATCGCCTTCCGCAATTTTCTTAAAGATGATCAATTAAAGAACCGACTACAATAACAATTTCTTTTCATAAAAAAGTTCGTTTCCGAGGCATACATCATTATGGATTCATGAACCAGAAAATCTTCGGAGAACGACCTCAATTCCGCCTTTTCTTGTAGTTGAGCAAAGAACGAGCCTTTTGCAACGGGAACAAGATTTTCTTTGTTCAGTCCGTTGATTACACGAAGCCACTGAGCGAGTGTACTGTTATCAGAAGTGTAATCGCCATTCACAAATTCCGGGATGTTGATAAGTGTAAGCATATGATCACCTCCCCAAAGCTGCTCGTCTTGGTTTTTTAGCTGTAGCCTATGTCGATAGGAGCTTAAACCTAAACAAGAATCTGCCATTTGCAAGGCGATGTAGTTTTTGTTATGCAAAGCGCTGTTGTCGGTATAAAATTCAAGGCGATCATCAAAAGTGTCGCGCCCCGTATGTTGTATGTTAATGACAATGAGCTTTTGATTCGGTTTCTTGACATACATATCGGTGAATCCAACGAAATTCAAGGATTTAATGCAGTCGTCTCCATAAAGATCGAAAGCTGCATTGAGAAAATCTATACTCATCTTTTCGTTTTCAGGATTGCCGAAAATCTTCTTGAAAATAACATCATTACAGATGTATACATATTTGTAAAGCTCATGGTAATGAGATACACAAGCGGAAACATCACCTCCTAGACAATGACTTTCATAGACATCCTTAAGCATATTCGTATACTGATTTTCGTTCATAAAAATCCTTTGCTAATGGTTTTATGCGATTACGAATATACATCCACCATACAGAATGCGCAAGCGTTTGAACTTTCCTCGCAAAAGACAAGCCTAAAGTGCGTGGTTACTGGAGTTAACTAGTATACCGCCATAAAGAAAAGCCTTTTTTCGCGCAGAAACACGCACTACTCTCGTGTAAAAACATGGAAACGTACGCAAAAAGCCCGGCAAACGCCGAGCCACAAAGACATATTTTCAGGGTTCGCAATCTATTTCAGAGCAAATCCTTCGGAGATGATCTCCTCAGAAACACCTTTAGAACGGAAAAATTCTGCCATTTTCACCTTTTCGGCTTCGTTCTTTTCGCGTTCCTGCTGGGCACCTTTTTCCATACCACTAGCAAGGCCCCTTGCTTCGCCCTTGAGGAAGGCTTCAGCTTCGAGAACTTCGTATTCATGATGATCGAACATGTTTGCCTCCAATGCTTTCAAAAGTTCAGGGCTCATGCGACTTACACGCAAGCGGTCAAGTGCATTCGCAAAAATCGGATCTTCTGTTTCGGGAACCTGGAGCGGTCCCCTAGAGATAAGCCTAAGCCAGAAATCCTCGCGGGTTTTCAC
>Ga0247610_10003011_pt1 | contig 18904 bp, 12 predicted proteins | sample 174DNAGHGhighgp2_FD_193483 | JGI IMG/M metagenome (GOLD analysis project Ga0247610, IMG submission 193483) | Sheep rumen microbial communities from Palmerston North, Manawatu-Wanganui, New Zealand - 1742 DNA GHGhigh gp2 | ecosystem: Host-associated > Mammals > Digestive system > Stomach > Rumen...
TTGCCTTCATCCGATGAATTCAGGTTACAACCTGCCAATACGGCAAGCCCCGCTCCAAAAGCAAGGAGCGCCGACTTCTTAGAATACAGTGTTTTCATTTGTCTTTCCTATCAAAAAAATCAACACATTGACGCAATGTAGAATAATAAAAAGATTTTTGCAACTTTATTAAAAGAAATTGACTAACGGAAAACCGCCCCTATTTCGTCTTCTTCCCGTTCTTCGCGGCGGAAAGCTTCTTGAATTCCGCCTGGGCCTTGCGCATGTCGGCCATGAAGGTTTCGTTTGTGTGCAGGCTCGGATAGGCTCCCGAAACAAGCACCTTGGAGGCATCCACGTCGCTCTGCCAGTGGAATCCGGCAATCACGCGGCTCTGCCCCCATTCGTAGGCGTATTTCAGCAGGGCGTCCTGGGCAGACGGGTTCACCTCGATCAGCAGCAGGGCCATCGACCATGCGCGAACGGTATGTCCCGACGGGTAGGAACCATTCGTTCTCAGGCGCTCTTCTTCGGACGGAACCAGGGTCGGTTCGTTGAAGCGGTCGTAGGGGCGGCGCCTCATGTAATGCCTCTTGGGAAGGCTCCCCACCTGCTTGAGCGTCCGGACTCCGCGTTCGAGCAGGTTCATGATGGCGGGAGTCTTCTTTGCGGAGATTTCCATCCCGAAAGGTTCGCTGAACATCTTGGCCATGTCCTCGACCGTTTCTACCGCCTGGGCTACAGCCAGGGCCGCACGCGCGGAATCGGCACGCATCTTTTTACCCCAGATGTACTGCGACATGTCGTACATGAACTGCGGGGAGAGCGTATCGGGGGGCGCCGGATAGAAGTTCAGCGCGTTCGGGAGAGCATCCGCTTCCACGTAGGGTTTGACATCTGCAGCAAAACTGCAAAGCGACGCGCCACAAATGGCGACAACGATAAAAGCTTTCTTGATAAGATTGGTCATGCGTTGAATATAAATAAAAAGACTATCTTTTGCGATTGAACCGGAGATTACAAATGCGCATTCTCGAAAAAATCAGTGATTTTATTGGCAAGTGGATGGCGGTTGTCGTCCTGGCTATTGCGGCGCTCTCGCTGTTCCTGCCGAAATCCACGCTCTGGATTGAACTCAGTTGGGTGAATTACCTCTTGATGGTCGTGATGTTCGGCATGGGGCTCACGCTCAAGTTAAGCGATTTTGCACTTGTGTTTGCCCGGCCGAAGGAAATCACCGTCGGGTGTGCGGCGCAATTCATCGTGATGCCCGGACTCGCGTTTTTGCTCTCCAAGATTTTCGGGCTCGATGCCGCACTGATGGCGGGCGTGATCCTTGTGGGAACTTGCCCCGGCGGGACATCCAGCAATGTCATCACCTACCTTTCGAAAGGCGACGTGGCGCTCTCCGTAGGCATGACTAGCGTGAACACGCTGCTCGCTCCCGTGCTGACGCCGGCAATTACCTACCTGCTCTTGCGCACCACCGTGAACGTCGACGTGCTGGCGATGTTCCTCTCCATCGTGAAGGTTGTCATCGTGCCGATTGCGTTAGGATTTGTCATAAACAAGTTCTTTGGCAAATGGACGGCGCGTGCCGTGAAGGTCTTGCCGCTCGTCTCGGTGATTGCGATTGCGATGATTGTATCCGCCGTCGTCTCGCACAATGCATCAAAGATTCTCTCTACGGGTGCCATCGTGTTCGCCGTCGTAATTCTCCATAACCTGCTGGGCTACGGCTGCGGCTTTGGCCTCGGCAAGTTGCTGAAATTCTCGACACCCAAGACGAAGGCACTCTCCATCGAAATCGGCATGCAGAATTCCGGACTCGCTACAAGCCTTGCTGCGACCGCGTTCTCGGGCCTTGCCATGGCGACTGTTCCCGGCGCCATCTTCTCCGTATGGCACAACATTTCCGGCGCGATACTCGCGAATATCTACAGGAAACTTGACGGCAAATAAATTAGCCCAGGGCTATCAGTGGACTAATTCGCAAACTGCCAGGTATCGAACAGCACATCACCCTTTATAATCAGATAGACCGTGTGGACGCCGCTTGAGATGTTGCCGCACTTCGCCTCCTGTTCCTGCCAGTCACTGCCAGCGCTGTTGATTGAGGCTACGTTCGCGCCATCTCGCTTGTCAAGACGGAGCGTTACCGAGCCCTTGCCTTTCACCAGGGCCTTCAGCGTTTTTGCGCTGCTGAAATTCACATTGCGAACTTCGATGACGCCTTCTGTAGGTGCCGGGCCATCCTTGCTGGGAGTACCGACGGAAGCCACCATGTGGCCGGGTTCCTCCGTTGGCACGTAGCGAATGCCCAGGGTTGCGGCAGCCGTAGAAGCCTGCTGCACGGAATAGGGGTCAAGATTCTTGATGGCCTTTACACCCTTGTAGGTCGGTTTCGCTTCCTTGATAACGACATTTGCTTCGTCCACTTCAATTTCGTCAACCAGAATGCTGCGGAAACCGCCGTGGGTACCTATGGAAGCCTCTAGAATGGCCGCCTGGTAGAATATGTACCACTTGTCCTGATACTTATGGAGATGAGTGTGATTGTTGCCATAGGTCATGCCATTCTCACCCATGTTCTTGAAGTAGTTCCCGCCGTAGGTCCAGGAATCAGGATTCAGGGGCTCGGTGCTGGTGAAGTAGTTCATGCTGCAGGCCGTCGGAGCCTCGCCACCCCATTCCCAAGGAGTATGGTCGTTCCAGTCGTTGTTGAAAGTATATACGTACTTGCCGTTGATATAATTGAGTTCATTTGCCTCAAAGTGGAACGGGGACGGAAGTTTCACCGGATCCCCGTCAAGGGAATGCAAGTCCGGATTGAGCTTGGCAATCCAGCCCTGCCCATTACCGAACGAAATCCAGCCATCGCCGTTGTCGTCAATTACGGCACCCGGATCAAATATGGATCCGCTACCTTTTACAACAGGATTGTCGCCATCGATAAGGCTCTTGCTCAAAGGAGATGTCCACGGACCCACCGGAGACTTCGCCTGGATAACGCCGGTGCCAAAGCCGCTATTGGAGAAATAGAGGGAGAAAAGCGTGCTGCCATCGCCCTGTTCCTTGCTAATGATGCTGGGTGCCCACGAAGCCATAATCCATGGAGCCACTTCACCGACAGGAATCAGTCCGTGATAAGTCCAGTTGACCATATCGTCAGTGGACATCATTACCAGCGTCTTGATTTTCTCGTAAGTATTGCTGACACCTTCTTCGTACTGCTGATGGTCGTTGGTGCCATAGACATAGAGACGCCCCTTGTACTCAATGGCCGTCGGGTCCGCACAGTACTGGAAATCCAATATAGGATTGGCATTGTCCAAGCCTAATTTGGGGGACTTTACAGGCATCTTGCCTACCGTGCCATCGGAATCCTTTGCCCGGATAATGATTTTACCGAAACTGATCGTTGCGGCATCACTTGGAGTGTCCGGGCTTACGGCAAGAGCCAAACTGACAAGCGTCTTGCCCGGTTCAAAGGACAGAACAAGGCTTGTTGCGCCACTGGGAATTCTTTCCGTAGTCTTGGCCTCGTCGCTATAAGTCGCAATCACATCAATGTTATCGTATGCGACGGCCTTAGCAAAGTTTATCTCCACCTTAGTATAGACATCCGTATTCAGGTCGTGTATGTCCCAGTAGTTGTTGGCATACTGCTTATAGGTAAAACTATTGTTGTCGGGGTCCTTTTCGCCACCGCCACCGTACCAATCTACAATGATATCCTCGATAGACAGGGCGATATCGAATTTAGCAACAGCAACCTCATCCTTTATTTCGTCATTGCCGAGAGAATCCTTAGGCAATTCCTGAAAAAGGGAATCCTTTGGCTGGACGGGATTGACGGTATCCTTGGGCAGAACCGGGTCAACCGTGTCCTTGGGCAGAACTGGATCGAGGGAATCCTTGGGGTTTTCCTGACCGAGAGAATCTCCGGGGATATCCAGAATGGGGTCGTCTTCGTCAAAATCCTTGCTGACGGAATCATCGTCGCCGCAGGACATTAACATGGACGAAACAGTTACAAGCGTTACCGCAAGAAGGATTTTCTTTTTCATATTCACACCCAATGTTACTATGATTAGTATTAAAATATATTGTATCAGCGAATTGGTATACTATGAAAAGCAGTTTTTTCACATAGCGTTGAGCAGTTCTAAACGGCTAATGCAAGCTCCCGGACCCGATTGACGAGCGGCAAATCGTAGTCATGGACCCCATGCTTGCGACTGGCGGCTCTGCTGCCGATGCCATCAGCATGATAAAAAAGCACGGCGGAAAGAAGATCAAGTTCATGTGCATCATCGCCGCTCCCGAAGGCTTGAAAAAACTGCACGAGGCTCATCCTGACGTCCAGATTTATGTCGGGCATCTGGACCGCTGCCTGAACGAGGCCGCTTACATTTGCCCCGGCCTCGGCGATGCCGGCGACCGCATTTTCGGAACGAAATAGAAAGAGCGATGTTTATTACGAGTCTGTGGACGTAGGTTCCTTTTTTACCCAACGCCCATTTTTCGATGCACCAACCCAAGCGTAACCAAGTTTTTTGAGGTCTCGTCTAACAGTTATTCTAGCTGCATTCAGGCGTTCTGCGATTGCGTTTATACTAATACTTTCGTTTTCAGCAATGAGACTCTCAATAGTTAAGGCTCGTTTTTGAGGCTCATTTTGGTGTTCATTTTGAGGTTCATTTGGGGTGACCGCAGGTTCTATTCCCGCTAACGCTTGCGCGATATCGCGACGGGTAGATTCAGAAACGATTTGCCCAACAATACTCAAGGAAGGCGTGACACCAAAAACGAGAACGCCGCCATCGGAATTCAGGAAGGCGCATGCCGTATGCATGCCTTCTCGAAGTTCGCCGGTAGATTTTTTCAGTTCAATATTCTTCGTTTCATCTTTAGAAATCAGTTTTTTGAGTTCTTCCAAAGTCATCGAATAGCCTCGCTATTAAAACCGTCGCTATTGGGCGGCATTTTGACAGGCTGTTGCAATTATGCTGAAAAACAGCGCACAACATGCCCTTGCTTATTTGTTATGTATTGAGATTTTCCACGCCTTGCGCGGAATGGGATTATCTTGCGATTCTGTTGGCTCTTGAAAAGCCGCGAATGCACGTACGGACCCGAAGGTCTATGTCGACTGTCACGAGGATTATCGAATATCGGCTACAATATACACAAATAGGTTGTCAGCGTCAAGGGAATTCGCTAATCTACAATTCTCAATTTTCTTAGCCGGGAACGAATCGCTCCATTTCCGCGTCCCATTTTTTTAGAAAGTTCACTTATTGTCAATCCTTGATTGTACAGCTGTTCCAGTTTTAAGTCATCTTCTTCGCTCCAGGGCTCATAAGCTTTGGCATACAGCAGTTTCTGCGATTCCATATGGGACATGCCGTTATCCTGCTGAATAGTATCGCGCGATATTTGCACCGAACGCCCGGAGTTGCCAAGATAATCCGTAATCGTGTCAATAAATCGTTGACCGAATTTTTCAATTTTCTTTTCTCCAAAACCGAATACGCCATACAGGTCTTCGATGGACAGCGGAGGCGTGCTAGACAGCTCTTTTAAAGTTTTGTCCGAAAGTACAACATAAGCAGGCCAGTTGTTCTCATCGGCAATTTCTCTGCGCAACTTTCGTAATGCTTCAAATAAACCGTTATCAGCGGCAACACTTTTGTCAAAAGCCGAATGAACGAATTCCTTCTTTTTTCGCTTTCGATCTTTTTCTGGTTCCGTCCTATCAGGAACAGCCAACTCAGCGATTTTCTTTCCCGAAAGGACTTCTTTACCGCTATCGGTGATTTTTAAATGGTTGGATTCATTGTAGGCAATTTCGACAAATCCCAAATGCAACATTTGCAATAGATAATCATGCCAATCTTTCAAGGTGACATCGGCTCCCGCACCGAACGTCTTGATTTTATCATATCCATTTTGCACAATTTCTTCATCATTGAAGCCTTTGAGAATTTGTGCCGTCATCGAGAAACCGATTTGCTCGTTCGTACGCTTTATGGCAGAAAGAGCCTTCTGCACCAAGATGGTCCCGTCAAAGCGGCGTGGCGGATTTTTGCAGACATCGCAATTTCCACAGTTTTCGCTATCACTTTCGCCGAAGTAATTCAGTAAAATTCGGCGACGACAAATCAGCGATTCTGCATATTCTTGCATTCTGTCAAGTTTTTCGGAGTTGATTTCCTTTTGTCCGCTTTCATTTACGAACCCACGAAGCGTTACGATGTCTTGATAACTATAAAACAGAACCGTTTCTGAAGGCAAACCGTCTCGCCCTGCGCGGCCAATTTCCTGATAAAAACTTTCAATACTTTTAGGCAGATTGTAATGTATTACAAAGCGGACGTTGCTTTTATCTATTCCCATGCCAAACGCGATGGTCGCGCAAACTACATCAATCTTGTCATTTATAAAATCTTCTTGTACAGCATTTCGTTCTTCTGACGACATTCCTGCATGATACGCTCTCGCAGCAACACCAGCGTTACTCAAAATTTCAGCAACTTTTTCCGTGTTCTTTCTGGAAAGGCAATAAATGATGCCCGATTCGTTCGCATGCCTTTTGATAATGGAAAGAATTGCCTTCGTTTTCTCTTTACCCGTATATCCACGGCGTACATCTAAACTCAAGTTCGGCCTATCAAACGAGCTGACAAAAACTTTATATGAATTTAAGCGTAATTGTTTGACAATGTCTTCTTTAGTCAGTTTGTCTGCCGTGGCCGTCAACGCCATTATACATGCTTGCGGAAAATCATCGTGTAAATTTCCGAGCTGGGTGTATTCCGGACGGAAATCATGTCCCCATTGCGAGATACAATGCGCCTCATCAATCGCAAACAAGGGGACGCGTAAATTTTGCCGCATCCAAGGAATTTCTCTTTGCAGGCGTTCCGGTGAAATATACAGAATCTTTAGCCGCCCTGATTTTGCTTGCGACCGGATTTTGAAATTCTCTTCTTCGTTATTGTTGCTATTGAGAGCAGCTGCGGCAATGCCACTAGCATTTAAGGCATCCACCTGGTCTTTCATCAAAGAAATAAGCGGAGATACAACCACCGTTGTCCCTTCAAGAATCAAAGCGGGAATCTGATAGCAAAGGGATTTTCCTCCGCCAGTCGGCATTAGTACAAGCGAATCGCAGTGCTCGAGAACATTCGCTATTATATCCTCTTGCATCGGGCGAAAGGAACTGTAGCCGAAGACCGTTTTCAGAATTTCAAGTGGAGTCATCTTTTTCACTCCTGCAAATGTTCCAGCTTCAGTTTCCTTTTTTCCCAATCAGGCAATCGAGTTTCCAACAATCGGTAAAATTTTTTATCGTGGTTCGGGTATTTCAGGTGACACAATTCATGCACCACGACATACTCAATACATTCCTTCGGGGCGGCAATAAGCCTTATGTTCAAGGTCAATATACCGCCTTTCGATAGCGAGCCCCAGCGCGTTTTCATGTCGCGGATTTGCAGGCGAACCGGACCTATTGGCGACGAAAAGCGCGCGGCACAAGCCTGAAAGACATTGTCAAACTGCATCTTGGCACGTTCACGCAACCATTCGTCCAGAATTTTCTTCACGGTAGCAGGGCGAACATCCGCAGAAACAACTCTAATAAAACCACCATCGATTTTCACCAAGCATTCTTTTCCCTTTTCAATTTTCAATCGGTAGCGTCGCCCCATATACAAATGCGTTTCACCACCAAGATATTGCCTTGGAGGTGGTGCCTTGGGAAATTTCGCAAACCAATCCTGTTTTTCAACAATCCACGATGCCTTCTTCTGCACCTTCAGCGCAATTGCATCGAGCGAAGCGCCCTGCGGGGCCCGTATCTGCACAGCACTATCCGGCATTACAGAGATTTCCAGCGTCTTGCGACGGCAGAATTCAACCGTGTACGCAATCTCTCGATCTCCATATTTTACGACGCCCAACTCATTCATGCGAACGCCGCCTTGCCACATTCATAATTTTCTCTTCTAGAGAATCAATGTCCGCATTCGACCAGCCAAAGCGCTCCCGGACACAAATATTATCGAATAACAATGTATCCAAATCGTCACGCACCCTGTTTTGTGCATCCTGATCGTTCCAGAATTGCACCTTGTGATGTTTTTTCAATGATTCAACAACAAATAAGGCTGTTTCAACTGCAAGTTGTTTGGCTTTTGGCGCTTCGCACTTTTTTCCATACAAGAACGCCGTCAACGCGACACCATAATATGCTGCGGCATCTTCGTTTTCACTGATTTCTGCCGGAACGTCTTCGCGTTTCTTGCTTTTGAAATTTTCCTCCAATCCTTTCACCTTAGAGAGATACTCATCTTCCGACATCTTTCCCGCCTGGAAACTATCGATGACATCCTGAATCATCTTCGAGAATTTAGTGTAGAAAGCAGGATCTTCTTCCATTTTCTCGGTAATAGTTTTCTTAAGCGCATGGGCAATGGCATCGGCACTGGAAGCCTTGCTGCGCGTATCGTAACCGGCAGCCTTATCGTGAACAGAGCTGAATCCTTTACTCAAGATATTCACAGGTGCCACAGTCTGCACCACGTTATCCGACTGAATATGCGTATCGAGCAACTTCTTGATTTTCGGTTCGTATTCGCTATAATCTATTTCATCCGCGTAACGGCGCTTTACAGATACGCGCATGTCCGAGAACATCTTGAATTCCTTGCGGAGCCGAGTCATGTCTTCGGCAGGGGTCTTTTCCAGGAACTTCTGCGACGACATCGCGATGCTCAGGCATTTTCCGAAATCCCGCAGAGCCTTGTAGAAATCGTTACGGCGCTTTTCATCGGCCAGGTGGCGCTCCATCTGTTCGGGGTCGGCCTTGTTCTTGACTCCCTTGAAAACATCCCACAGGTTAGAACGTAACTGCGGCAACTTGTCCACTTGTTCCGAAACATCGGTCAGCAGGCCTTCCAAATCTTCGGGGTCAAAGCCTTCCAGCGCGTTGTACATCGCCAGAGCCGTATCTAGGTTTTCTTGCACGTTGGCATAATCTACGATATAGCCGAAATCCTTCTTCTTGCCATCTTCTTCAAATAGGCGGTTCACGCGAGCAATCGCCTGCAACAGCGTATGTTCCTTGAGCGTGCGGCAAAGGTACAGAACGGTATTGCGCTCGGCATCGAAACCCGTCAGCAACTTATCACAGACAATCAGTATTTCCGGCTTACCCGAACCCTTGAAACTATCAATAATCGACCTATTGTATTCTTCTTCATCGCCGTAGCGTTCCATCATCTTTTTCCAGAATTTCGTCACGCGATCGCTCGGCTCTTCGCCCACTTCAGAATAGCCTTCGCGCTCATCGGGGCCCGAAATGATGACTTCAGAACTCACATGACCAATCTCTTCTAAAAATTCATGGTACAAAAGAGCGGTTTCCTTGCTTGGTGCGACAAGTTGAGCCTTGAACGGAGTCCCTTTCCAGTTTGCACGGAAATGCTCGCTGATATCAAACGCACGCATATAAACCACGCGTTCAGCCTTATTCAGCATTTCGGCACGGGCATATTTCTTTTTAAGGTCGGCCTTTTGCTTTTCATTCAGCCCCGCCGTAAAACGGTCGAACCAAAGGTCTATTGCCGCCTTGTCTTGCTTGAGTTCCGCATGGCGACCCTCGTAAAGCAAGGGTACAACGGCACCATCTTCGTTCGCTTGCTGAATCGTGTAACTCGGCTTGAGCATCCCGCCGAACTTGCCAAAACTGTTCTTTTCCTTTTTCATCAGCGGCGTACCCGTAAAGCCGATATAGCAGGCGTTCGGGAGCATCTGCTTCATGCGTGCATGCAAGTTCTTGTATTGTGTGCGGTGCGCTTCATCGACAAGCAAAAAGATGTTGTTTGACTTTTCAACGTACTGGCGTTTGTTCAGTGCCTTGTCGAACTTGTTGATAACGGTCGTTATCACGGCAGAATTGTCAGACTCCATAAGGTTGAGCAAATTTTCACCCGAGGTCGCCTTGATGACCTCCACCCCACAATTCTTGAAGGTATCGTATATTTGCTTATCCAAATCCTTGCGGTCGGTAACCAACACAACTCGAGCATTCTTGATGTTGCAATCTGGATCATACTTCGAATCCAGCACGATTCCGTGAGCAAGCATCACCATCGAAAGGGACTTGCCCGACCCCTGCGTATGCCACACCAGGCCGCCCTTGCGTTTACCATCAGCATCAATGTTCCGAATGCGCTTCAATGCCGAATGGACCACAAAGAGTTGCTGATAGCGTGCAATTTTCTTTATCCCCTCATCGAACAGGGTAAAGCGATATGCAATTTCGAGTAGGCGTTCCGGCTTGCACAGGCAATAAATCAACTTGTCCTGTTCCGTCACAGCACGCTCTATCTGCGGATTATCCTTGCGGAACGGCTTGAATTTCGGCACCGAGAATATTCTGTCCTCGTTTTCGGCAGAGACCTTCTTGTTTACAGTCGCCTCGATTTCCTTGTCCTTGATTTCCAGTTCATGCCAAAGGCTCCAAAATTTTTCGGGAGTCCCAACGGTGGCATAAGTCGCCGCATTCATGCTTACCGCAAGCACGCTCTGGCAATAAACAAACAGTCCTGGAATGTATCCGTCGCCCTGATTGCGAATCATCTGAGAAATGCCCTGTTTTACACCTTCTTCGGGAGACTTGTTCTCGATGACCACAAATGGAATCCCGTTCACAAACAGCACGATATCAGGGATAACACGGGCATTGGATTTCGAGCATTCTACCTCAAATTCGGCGACAGCATGGAATACGTTATTCGCCGGCTCTTGCCAATCAATATAGCGGATATCATAACTGCGTTTGTCACCCTCGACAGATTCTTCTTCGGATTGCGGGAGCGTTAACAGATCGTATATTTTCGCATTCGTACGCACCAAGCCATCGTACTGCATGTTCTTGAGTTTCAGGATGGCGTTACGCAAATTCTCTTCGCTAAAGTCGCGACGGACTCCCTTGTGTGTAAACGAGTTCAACTTGCGCAACTGCGAAAGCAGAATATCTTCGAGCAACACGTTGGCTAGCTTGCCCTTGCGTTCGAGCATTACCTCTTCGGGCGTAAGCGGCTTGAACCCGAGATTCGCCAGCAGGCGCATCGCCGGAATCTGCGATGTCGGAATTTCTCTGTAATCAGGCTGTTGTTGCATAAACGATTTCCTTTCGTTTAATTCTACAGATTCGGTGGAACATCTGCAAAATATTTACTTCTAAGAATTTCCAACAAATCAGGATTTTCATCCAACATTTTAAACACGCGATTTCTATAGTCTTTTTCAATATCAGTTGTAAGAATAGCCAACAACCCTTTATTATTGAACCTTTTTACTCCCTCAGCAAAGTTTCTTGTATCTATAATCTTTCGCAAGCAGACTTTTCTTTCATCAACAAAAGTATCAATATTTTCAAGCATTTTATCCGCCAAATCTTTTGCGCTATTCTTTAACATTTCTAAATCTTTGGAATTCTTCAACATATTTTCTTTGAAACGATTATTTATCATCTGCACAGTATATTCAGAACATTGACTATCTATATGCCTTTGCAATTCTGTAAATAATTTTTCCTTGGCTTTTTCAAGAGCATTCTGATCCGCGTGAAAATAATCAACAGCCCGATTCAGCACTTCTTCATCGCAAAGAACATTTTCAACTTCTTGGACATCTAAAGAATATATAGATTGTTCTTTCCATGTTTCTTTTTGTTCTTTTTTATGGAAGTCTCCGTCTATAATTCCAATAGCCCGATTACAATGAACTTCATAGGAATTATTGAAAGCCCTTGTATAACTTACAACCTGAAGATGACCTTCGACAGGAATAACATTGTAATTTGGGAATAGCCTTGTATATAATTTATAATCTAAGCTACCCTTTGCTCCTTCACAAAATAGAATCGGTTTACGACTTCCGAGAAGTCCCATATATAAAACTTCAGGTAAATCTTTATTTGTTGGAAGAGGCTCCATTTCCCATCTATCGGGAGCAATAAATTTTTTCATCCATATTTTTTCAGCATTATTACGCGAAACGGCAAACTCGAGATTATGCGTCAGATAAATAAACTGGCAATCAGGTCTTGCTTGTTCTAATGCGTCCCATAATTTCGCAACCAAGGCTAAATGTAAATGATTTTCAGGCTCATCAACAATGATATAACTATTTTCTTTAGCCAACAAGATGTGTGCTATATAATAGAAAACAGCTTTTTCCCCATCGCTTAGAGACATAAAAGGATATCTGGAACCTTCAGATGTCAATACCTGAATATCACCTTTCTCAGCTTTTAATTTACGATGAATAAGTATTTCATCCCAAAGTTTGATAACCTTATCAAGAATAGATTCCTTTCGAGAATCTACTTTGCCTTCATAATAGTCATTTGCCAGTTCTGCCTTTTCTTCAAAAAGCGCTCGAACAACCGTGATTAAATCCTCTCCCATTTGATTATTATGAGATTCATTCTTATACAATTTGTCTTGTTTCTGATAATTCCAAAGTTCTTCTCGGCAACTGGTTCCTAAAGACAAAGACTCAATTCTTCTAAAAGAAAAGACTTTTTGCGAAGCAATAATTACAACATTATTATTAAGAATTTGTCTTGTTCTTCGAGAAAACGAACTTTTCCCCGACCCATTCGCACCAACAATGACAAAATTACTTTTGGATTTCCTAAAGTACGAAAAATTGTGCAGGTGTTCAAGCTCTTTATCTATATTATTATTTTCAAATCTTAAACTTTCGTCCCTTAAACGAAGAGTACACTGCACAAAATCATGACGAAATATTTCTTCACCCAAAGCCTTATTAAATAGATTAGAATCGTAGAAATTCATCACCAAGGATTCCAGCGAATAAGGCCTTATCGTTTGAAATAATAAATTCAAATAATTTCTAGACCAATTACATTGGTCTTCTATTTCAGAAACAATGGATTCAATTTTTTTGAAGGAACGGCAAATGTTTTGAAGTCTGCGAATTAGATTATCTATTTCTATTTCACAATTTTTAAGATCTGGTCGAAAATGTTCCGTCCATTCAACAACAGTACTCTTTTTCGGGACGTATACTGTTTCGACCCAGTTATTTATCACATCGCAATATGCTTTTTGTTCTCTTGTAAAGTCTTTTATCTGTTTAATTAAATCTTCATTTGCCATAGTATTCCTCCCCTATTTCACTCGCCATTGTCCGGTGAGGAGTTTTTGCATCAAACCTTGTTTCTGCTTTTTGTAGTTTTTAAGTTGTTGCTTGAAAAGCGAAATCTCTTGATTCATTGTATTTAAAACAGAGACAATTTTTTGTTGTTTCTTTAAATCAAACTTTGGAATTTTGATTTTACATAAATCACCAAATCCAACTGTTTCACGAACGCTTCCTTGAGCACTATTCTTTATGCGTTGTTTAGCTTCGCTAGAATTAAGCCAATGTAAAAGAAAATCAGAATCAAGTTGCTTTTGATTTCCGATTTCAAATACAGTATACATTGGACTGATTACAGCCTCTTTCCAGTCGTTTAATCGTGCTATAGACCCAACATTTATTCTTGACGGATTGTATGCATATTGTCCTATACGAACAATCTTGTAATTAGACAGGTTTTCGCTAGCAACTTTTCTATCAAATTGCTCTTCTGGCAAGACAAAGCCCTTGCTATTACTAACGCTTAATACCTGTTGAATATTTTCATCTTTATTTCTTTCCGAAACTTCCGTTAAAAATGTTCCTAATTCAGCATATGTATCACTCATTATTGAAGTGGCTAAGAAACAATCATAGGAATTTTCTTTCGCTTCGATGAGTTTTTCCATTTTTTCGATGGCGGAGTCCCAGACCGAAAGCGTCGCCGCAATCTTCTTCTGCTCTTCTAGCGGGGGCAAATTAACATCTAAATCCAAAATGCCGCTTGATTCTAATTTTCCAGCTCCAATGCCTGTACCCACAACCATATGCATGATTTTCGGTTCCATGCAACCAAACCAATACAACAAGAAAGTTGAATTCAACTTTTCATTAGCATGCAAACATTTTACATCTTGGTTGAAAGCAACGTCACGCAAGCATAAACAAACGGGAATTCGCTTCCAAAGCATGCTGCCTCTCGTAAGTAACAGCAAATCATTCTTTTTTGCTAAGGACGAACCCTTTTTCAAAGCTTCTTCTGTTATATTCAACTTTGCTTCTTCAACAAAATTTTTATGCATTTCTAACGCACTAATCCAAGGAATATCACCATTCCAAAAAGAAGCATTGTCTTTGCTCGGCGTTCCACCCGAGGACATCTTCACGACATCCCCCAACTTCACTTTTTTCCATCCATTAGGCAACATTATTCTTTACTCCCAAAATTTCTTCCAAAGTTCTAATTAAATAATCAAATGCAAATACACTTGGTAATAACGGCCGTTTTGCATCATTAAATATCTTTTGAGCACTTTTCAAAAGTTTTTCCAAAAAAAGCTTTTCCTTTTCAATCTGTTCAGGATGATAATGATACCTAGATTTCAATGCATTAAAACATTTCGTTTTAACTCGCGAAGGCATTTTTCTATAGGCTTCACAGAAACTGTCCGCATTCAAATCACTAAATACAAAATTTCTTTCATCCAAATAGCCATTTATAATCGTATCACAAGTATGCTCGGAAACAATCGGATTTTCATTTCCAAGATTTTCAAAAAACTCATCCATTTTATTCTGCTTAAAAGATGCCGTTTTTTCAGCCGTAATTTTCTTAAGAAGTCCTTGTAAATGATCCAGTTCTTTTTTGACATAAATATAAGACGAATCCACCATCGTGTGTTGAGTCCATTCATCTACATCTTCATATTCTAAGACATCCTTACTTGCAACAACATAGTCTTCTATTTTCTTACAAAATGCATTATAGTCCTCAACAAAAACATTTCTTTGCGCAAGCCAATAAAGTTTGCTAAACAAGCACATAATCGATATAGGACGAGTAAGTTTTTTATTTTGCAACGCTTTTTCAAGTGCGGCAATAGCCTTTGGTCCAGAATCATCATCCTCTCTAAACCATTCATACATTTTATTTAGGTAATAATCATCTTTTTTATCATACCAAATTGAATTTCTAATAACGTCATTGAGACGTTCTGGGTCAATATAGTTGCTTGAAAACCATTCTTTCCAAATCTGTCGCCATTTTGCATAATAATCATCTAAGAAGGTATATGAACTGAGGCGCTTGACCTTGTCAAATATTTCTTCGAATTTTTCATACGGAAGTTTTGGGTATTTTTTATACAATTCTTCGTCAGCGGACTCATCTTGAGCCAACCCCCGGTTTCTATTTTCGGCAAAGCCCTTCGCAAAACCTCTTCGGAAAGCATTGCTTTCCGCATATTCAGACGCGTTAAACCAACCTAAACAATAAGCATATTGATGAGCAATAAAATCAGCAATAAACAGCGAATTAAATTCAGGATTCGTCAAATACTCGTCTTGTATATTTTCTATGAACTGCTGAAAATCGAAAAAAGCATGTCTTAGAGAACGATAGTTTGAGGTTTTTGACAATTCGAATACTTGAGCGATTACATCATGATAATCCTTCAATAAACGCCATGCTTTATCGCCAAGAAGATGCGATTCTTGATTAAACCATAAATTCCAGACTTCGTCAAAAGATGTTTGTATCTGAAATTCCTTGCCAATAACCTTTTCTTTAGTGCTGGACAAATGATGAAGTGTAGATTTGTCTTCTTGACACTTTTGTGCTTCTTCCCATTTATCCTTGTCTGCAAGCAAAATACAGGGAACATGAAGGTGTTCAACATATTCATTTAAATACCCCAACAATTCAGGAAGGGGCATGTCAGCACGTTCAACATCATCAAAAACGACAACAGCGCCTTTTAATTTCTCTCCTTCACCTTTTATAATATTCGGCAAGACTTCCGCTAAAAAAGGAGTTGCAATTTCGGCTACAGCACCTGTAGCTTTTAAAGCGGGATTAACAGAATACTCTTTTAACAATTTGGCAATTGTCGATACAGCAGTCGGTATGCTTTTTAAATATTCCGAATTTAGTATTGGATGCAGTTTTTCAAGAACTCGCTTGTCCATTTCTTCGCGACTTTTAGCACCGAATAGGCTAACATATACAACTGCATATTTTTCGCAATCGGTCAACCAGTCAAATGTTTTGACCACATCCTTTCCGGCAGCACCCCTGCCTTCTAGATACTGCCTAATAAAATATGTCTTGCCAGAGCCCCAACAGCCTGTAATCAACACAGCATAGTCGGGAGACTGCTCCACATTCAGGTAGTAGTCCAGGAATTCTTCAATGTGCTTGTTGCTGTTTGACATGGTTTGTTCCTTTATTCATCTCTGCAGACTACATTGCGATAGATTCTTGTGTACGAGCAAATTCTATTTCAACAACTTCTCTAATCCGATCCACAGGATGGACGATCGTCAATCCACTATTTTCTTCTTGAATCATCATTTCCCGTCCCGTTTGCTTACTAACAAGAACATTTCGATAGGTTATAGAATGACTCAAAATACCTATTAAATTCGCATTACTATTTGAATCCGTTCCTGTTATTGACACTATTTCGGGTCGACTGATTATTGGACCACCGGAATTACCAGGAAATGTTTGTGCATCAACTAAAAATTTCGGAGTTTCATGTTTACGCATGAACGCGTCTTGAATTCTTGAAATGCATCCCAATCGACATATTGGGGACTTTATCGTTTCAACGAGATTCATCGGAAATCCTAATGCATAAACAAAGCACCCCTCTGTCACACCGGTATTCTGCATTTCATCTAAAGACAACGCATGTTTTTGCAAATCAAAGGCTCCCCATATTGACTTATCATCTATTAATTTTTGTGGAAAAAAGCGCATTGCAATTACATCGGAGTCTTCATTTGGATGTTTTGAATACAAACAATTATGTTCCTCATCAAACAGATTCAATCTGTAATCTTTAAGGGACTGCTCATCTTGTGTATTGAATCTCAGATAAATATTTTCGCAATCGTCTACTACATGCTTGTTTGTTATAATGTAATATGACGACTCGTCAGAATCTTGTTCACCTTTACGAGAAACAATAAAGCCTGAACCGATCCATTTTTTCGTAATCCCGTCATTTGAAACACCAATCGCCATAACGGCATTCATAAAGAAATTTGGAATTATCGCCATATATCCTCCTTACTTCCCAATCCTCTTCGTTTCTTTTTCAATCAAAATTGGTTTCTGCAAATCAAGCGATAGAATAGTTCCAAGTTGACTTTCTGCCGTTTCACGTAGTTTTACGAGTCGTTCTGATTGCGCCATACCTTCCTTTATCAAAATGGCATTGTAGCTTTCAAGGTTTGCCAAAACCAAAAGATGCGGGATATCGGCGTAATCCCTAATATTTCCTTTTTTGCCCGGATTATTAGTTCGCCATTCCTTGGCTGTTTCTCCAAAAAGAGCCACATTCAATAGATCAGCTTCATCGGCATAAACAAAGCTCTTCTGCATCGAGGTCAACTGCGGCAAAATGAGTTTTCCCTTAATCGCGTCAGTATGAATCCTGTAGTTCAGCTTGGAAATTTCCCTATTCAAGTTCCAATTTAGGGACAAGCGGCTGCTTTCGTCCGATTTTAGGCGTCGATAATCCTTGACAATATACAGTTTGAATTCAGGAGATATCCATGAAGCAAATTCCATGGCAATATCGCTATGTGCAAAGATTCCTCCACCGTATCGACCAAACTTACAAACAATGCCCTTAGCATTTGTTTGCTCAATCCACTTTGTAGGGGTCATAACAAATCGGTTTAAACCGGCGTCATTTTTAACCGTGTCGAAATGCACACGGTTAAAATCCGGATTATGGAGGCATTCCCATACAGCTAAAAATTCTATTGTATTACGATTACGCATCCAGTTTTGGATGACAAAACGGGGGTCATCTTCATTACGGTATTTTGCGATATCAGTCATTGAAATATACTCATTTTCAAAATCCGTGGTATAAATGCCAATATCAATCCCTAAGGCATGAATCGTTTCTTTTTTCATCTGAATCATCTTTTTTACCATATCACGTTCCTATCTCTGCCTTATTTTTCTTAGCCTATGTTTTGTTGACGTCAACAAAACGTTCTTATTTTCAACCATCTCACCCATGCGAACGACATGGTTCATTATCATTTTCGTGACCTCACGAAAACGATCCTTATCCCCGCTTAATCTCCTTCAGCTTCTGCGCCATCTGCTTGCGGACTTCGGCAAGTTCCTTTTCGAGGCGGTCGATATCCTTCTGCACAGCATCCACATCAATGGGAGCTTCTTCTTCGAAGGTGTCTACATAGCGCGGGATGTTCAGGTTGAATTCGTTACCTTCAATTTCGTCGAAGGTGGCAATATGGGCATACTTGTCCACATTCTTGCGCTTCTTGTAGGTGTTCACAATCTTCGAGATGTTCTCTTCGGAGAGTGAATTCTGCTTTTTGCCCTGCACAAATTCACGGCTTGCGTCAATGAACAGCACATCCTTACGCTTTGCGTTCTTGCCGCCGATTTCACGGCTGCGGTCGAATACCAGAATCGCCACGGGAATGCTCGTGGTCGGGAAAAGGTTTTCGGGGAGGCCGATTACCGCATCCAGCAGGTTTTCGCGAATCATCGCTTCGCGGATTTTGCCTTCGGAAGAACCACGGAACAGCACTCCGTGAGGCACCACGACAACAACGCGACCTTCGCCCGCGAGGCTCGTCTCAACCATGTGCGTAATGAAGGCCCAGTCGCCCTTGCTCTTGGGCGGAACTCCACGGAAAAAACGCTTGTAGGGGTCACTTTCGGCATTCTCGGCACCCCATTTGTCAAGGCTGAAAGGCGGATTAG